>Ga0222712_10002565_pt1 | contig 20655 bp, 40 predicted proteins | sample C33_657DmetaG_FD_165043 | JGI IMG/M metagenome (GOLD analysis project Ga0222712, IMG submission 165043) | Estuarine water microbial communities from San Francisco Bay, California, United States - C33_657D | ecosystem: Environmental > Aquatic > Marine > Unclassified | place: USA: California... | reverse complement strand
TTTATTGAGACAAGACTGAAAGTCACAAATGCCAATAACCCTGATGCTGGACCGTTCAACGATCCTAATCCTTATGTTGGCGAGCCTGCATCAACCGTGAGCAAGGTCTGGCGAAGCGATCTCAGCGGCGAGAATTGGGAGTTTCTGGGCGTTGGCAGCGTTTATGGAGCGACAGAAGTCATTCTGACTTGTTCCAATCAAGGCTGTGGCGATTTGGTAGGTAAGGTCTGCCGTCTGAGCGACAGTAGTTGCACCTGTGCCCAATGGAAGTTCTTTACCACGCAATGCACGAGAATCCAACAGGCTCTTGGAATTTGCAATGGCGCATCCGGCGCATGGGTGCCTGCCATCACAGTTTGCAATCAAAGATTGTTCTAATTTTAAATAGAGCTTGAAATCGAGTGGGATTAACATTCCCACTCGATTTTTTCATTGTATTTTTTAGTTGATAAGAATCTACCTGATGAGTCGAATAATTGCACTCGCAGAATCGGACAAGGCAAGGATGCCGATTTCCATCGCCAAATTATTGCATCTGCAACCCTATGCACCATGCTCATAGAGCACATTTCTAAAACAAAATCACCGTTGGCACTAGTTTCTACCACACCAAGCTTATACAAGTCTGGGATGTCATCGCCATCAAAATCATCCAGCGTGACGGGCCGAAGAGAGTTTTCAAACAGCAGGCGATACCCTGCTACTCTCGGGCTTTTCATTTTTTTATCTTCGATATGTCAAAGATGTACATCAAAAGGAAAAGATTTAGCATTCCGCTGAATGCGGCTATAAAACCAAGAATCGTGATGGCCGTTACAGGACTCATTATGCAACCCTAAAAGTTCTACCGAAGGAACTCCTTGAAGAATCCTCTGATTTGCATCATTATAACCCAGAACTTCCAAATTTGGAACAGGTAAATCACAAGATTCATAGCCCCGGCGAAACCGTGCCAGAGCTTCTCGCATTTGTTGTAATGTGAAAAATTTGACATGGCCCTTGTCATCCTTGTGCAGAAAGCCATTTCCGTCAAAGTCATCGCATTCTAAAAACCTATTATTGCTTGTCAATCTAAATTTGCAGTAGTACCCGTCACGCCAAAAATAATTTGTGTCTGAATCCATTGATCAGCCTTCAAGTTTCTTTAAAAGACCAGCCCTATTGGTTAAAGGAATTTTCTCAAACTGCTTATTGTCTACCGTATTGTAAACCTTTTTTGGCCCCTGCCAGAAGTCGATGTCATCAAGTATTAAATATCCACCTATTTTAAGAATTTTTTTGCATTCTTCGACTTCATTCCTCACTTGTTTTTCATCGTGATTTCCATCTAGTATTATGAAATCAAAAAGCATCCCTGATTCCTGAAATATTGATATTTGTTCGTTTGCGTAATTGGTGATAAATACAGAGTTTCTCAACAGTTGATAGTGCGAAGCCATGTTATATGCCAATTCAAATGGTCGATTTATGCCTCGATGTGGCAAATTTGGATCAACTGTCCAAATTGTAGCTCTAGTTTTTAATTTAATGGCAAGAAAACAATGCGTTATGCCTACGAATCCTCCTATTTGAAGGCCTTGTCCTTTTAGGTATGGAAGCAATTTATTTAAGGTTGCTGGTGGCATAGAACCAGCACAAATTTCTTTTTTGTTACAGCCCTTTTTCACCTGAAAATTGATCAAGTCTGCGTATGTTGGTTCTTTTCTTTCAATTTTGAGCATGAAATTATAATATGTACTTGACTGAACAAAATTTGTACTTTGTTCATATATTAAATTAGCAGGCAATTGCCGCTCTTCAGAACCATTGTGGTCTGATGCACAATTTAGAGGTGTTATGAAACCTATGCATTTAATCCCTTTACGGGACGATTTGATGTTTCCTTTGGAACAAACTTTCAATAAGTTTTATGATGATTTTTTTGGCAATAAATCCCTTCTCAATGTTGCCAAAGCCAATTCTGGCTATCCTAAAATAAACTGTTACCGTGACGATACGCATTATCGTATCAGATTCGCCGTTCCCGGTGTTACAGCCGATGATTTGGATATTGAATACGGTCCTAACAGGACTATCACCATCAAAGGCAAGACTGCTAAAAAATATCACACGGGTGACGAATCCAGTTACTTTGTCAGAGAATTGCGCATGAGCGCATTTGAGCGCACGCTTGCGCTTCCAGATTTTGTTGATGAAGGTTCTGAGGAAGCTCTGCTTTCTGACGGCATCTTGACCTTGTCTTGGAAGCTCAGGGAGCCAGCGGTTAGACAGGTCAAGAAAATAGCCGTAAAATCAGAGTGATATGATCTGCGCCCAAGGATGGGCGCTTAACTTTCTATAAAGCCATCCTGTTGAAGCCAAGCCGAGTGAACACGCATTGAATATTCGGCAGCGGTTTCCCCGTCATGTCTCTCTCCAACAAAGTTCTTCCATCTCCGCAATTGTGCTAAGTTTTCTTGAAGCGTCTCAATCAAACCAATACATTCTTCTTCAGTCAATAAAATGCGGGAACATTCCTTGCCGTTTGCTTCTTCTGTTTGAAGCAAAACACCGTCAAAGTTACATCCAACTCTGACGGTGTCGAAACTTTTTAATACATGACCTAACATAGCAATTCCCTGCTTTTAAAAAGATTAGCGCCACTTAGGTCCATCAAACCAAGCTGCCAAGCTGTAACGGGTGCCTCTTGTTACTTGATTGGCTTTGTGTCTCAGCATCGATGGAAAATAAATCAATGTCCCTTGCTGTCTTGCGCCAGCGTCAAGGGGATTTTTTGCCTCTGTGATTTCTAAATCGCCACCATCGTAATCGGCAGGATCGCTTAGTTGCACAATGCAACTCAACTTCCGATGATAGTGAGGATCATCGTTCATCCAGAATACATCGTGATGTTCTTTGTACTCGCCTTTATATGCTGCATCATATTCAGCAAGCTGAAGATAATCCAAGCGGGAAATGTGGAAGTTGAAATAATCATCATTTGCTTGGATTGCAGTTTTCCACAATGCGTCAAAAACATAGCCGAATTTAGTGTCATTTTTGTTGATGAAACGAATTTTGCTACGACGATATTGGTTGTCTTCTGTCTGTCCACTTGCGCCCATTCTTGCATTGTGAGCCGGTAGTTCGAGACCATCAGCAATAATCTTTTTGCATGTTTCTTTGTTGAAATAAGATAAAAAATAACACCAGTCACCCTTCATGGAAACCCCCTTGTTTCTATATTAGAGTGTTGTGCCAGAAATTGCTTCATAATCATTTTGTATTTCAAGAGCAATTTGATAAATCGCAGATGTTCTGGCAGAATCGCCAAATTGGGCTTCGCTATAATGTTTCAGTTCATAAATAAATTTTTCTAGAAGTCTCCGCAATTCAAGATTTTGCGCAATCAAATCTGTTTCACCGCTGATAGAAATGTTTTCCATGACAATCCCTGTTGCTTCGGCTGAAAAATGTTTTATAATTTCTCTGATTACATTGTATCAAAAAAATTTCTCTAGGAACAGCACATGAAGAATTGTCAGGCGAAGTTTGTTTTTAATACAATGGTTGCAAACGAGGCTCATTGTGTTACAAGAATGCTTGAATCAGTCTACCGCTATGTTGATTATTGGGTCATCCAAGACAACGGCTCTAAAGACGGCACTCAGGAAATTGTCCAGAACTTCTTCAAGGAAAAGAATATTCCCGGTTTTCTTTATGAAATTCCTTGGAGCGGTTGTATGGGCTACAACCGTGACCACACGGTTCAAACCTGCTTGCAGGCAAATCATGGCTGCGACTGGATATTGAGAGTTGATGCGGATGAAGTTTTGGAAGTTGATGACAGCTTTGACTGGAAAATATTTGATGACACCAGCATCCAAGCATTCGATGTCCCAGCACTATTAGGCATCAACAAGTTTTTCCGTTGCTGGTTGTGGAATGCAAGATTGCCTTGGAAGTTCAAACACGATAAACGGCACGAGTGCGTATATTTGGATCAGGAGGGCGTGGGAGAAAATTTCCAGAGGGTGCCGTTGCCATTTACTTTTAGACACAACCTTGTGTCAACGGGCCGCACATCCATGAATCCCTACAAGTATTACATGGATGCGTTGGAAATCGAAAAGGAACTGCTTGTAAATGATACAATGACTACTGACAGTTATCATCTCTACTATATCGGCAAGAGCTATCATGATAACATTCCGACTGACAAGTTGCCTTTCGGAAACGATCATAATCTGGAATTGGCACGCCGTGGTATTTTTTTCTTCACCAAGTTTCTTGATGTGAAACACAATTTTTCAGAAACTGGCACCCCACGCCACATCGATGAGATGGCTTATACCGCCTGTCTGTGGTTGTCTAGGTTGTATGAACTTGCAGGCGACACCTATAATCGAATTGAAATTTTAAAGAAAGCAGAAGCTTTTTGCCCAGCACGCAACGAACACCTAAAGCGTCTGGCCTCTATTTATCAACATCTTAAGCAGTATCCGCAAATGTTGGAAATAACCACAAAGTGGATTCAGCCTGAAAGGGTCAATCCATTCCCACACTTCGGTGTTTTTGTGGAAGAGGATTCTTATCATGATACCTCAACCATCCCGCATCAAGTTCACAAGGAAGCTTGTGCACTCAACGGGCAATAATATTTCAAAGGGGTGCAAAATAATTTGCACCCCTTTTTTTTTCAGAAAAGCGAGTACGGTTTTGTCCAAACCTCTCTGCCGTTTTTTATGACATACTTCAAACTGATTTTGGGATTGTTAAGTTCTTTGCCTTTAGTCAAAACTTTTTCCGTCCATAAATTTATGTAATGATCCATTTTGTCCGGTTCCACCCTGTATATCCTCTGTAGCTCTATGTTCTCGTAAACTGCAAAATACCAAGGAACTGTGCGGTATTTTTCAATAATTTTCAGATTCATGTGGTGGTGAGTCGTAAAGTCTGCTTTTTTATTGGCTTTGTTAACAGTTTTCAGTTCACATTCGACCATGTTTTTATCTAAAACATCGTTGCCGTTTCTGCCCGGTATTGTTTTCAGATCAAGTTTTAAAATAATTTCTAGTAATTTGCCACCATTGTCTTGGAATATATCCGGTATTCCGTGACGATTAGCCAACTCTTGGAGTTGCTGAATATAAGGTCTTAAGCTCTCATATAATTCTATGTCTGTCAAAGCTAAACCCTCCGCTATGCGTAATTTTAACATAGCGGACGCAGATTGTAAAAACTATTTCTCGCAAGAATCAAGAACCCTCAATGTAATTCTGCACCTCTTCAATTAGGTCGGTAATGGAATAGTTTATATTTTGATCAGGCTTTTCAATGCGTGTGTGAGCGAAGATGTCCAAAGATTTTAAGTGATCCTTCTCAATCCCAACAAATATTTTCTTACCGCTGGTCAGGTATTTGCCGTATTGGAAAAGCGATATAGAACAATGGCTGTCGGCTGGGAAGTAAAACACCAGAGCGTCTGCCGCTTTTGCATGAGCGTGTTCCCACATGATCTGCTTTTTGATTTCGCTACGCTTATCGTTGAAGTGATTGCGCCGTGGATTGATAATGGTAAGGTTTTTAAGGTACAAGGCCTTCATTAGCGTGTCTGATTGCAATTGCTTGAAATGAGAGATGAACTGATCCTGCCAATCATCTATGTCAGAAATACCGCCAGCAAGATAAATGGCAAACTCATGTTTGCCAGTTCTACAAAACCAAGATTCACGATCTTGCTCTGTGGAAAAGGCTTCGATGTGGCGCATGTCAATCCTCGATTATAAGGTCTAAGTATTCCAAAACAGATGCAGAAGCCATGTCACGAATTTCAAGGGCGACCGCAGCGAGAGGCAGATTAGCACGGGAAAATAATTTTGACAACTTGTTTATGTAAGCAACCGCTTGTTCCTGTTCGATAACGCAAACTGAAAAATCTGGTATGGCTGGCACTCCCGGTTGGTTGGAAAATGGCAGGTCCAAGTCATGCACCACAATATATCGCTTTGCCTTGGTGTAGAAAAGTTTGATAAAATAATATTTATCGCTGTACCTTTGGAAGAAATAGTCAGGTATGCGATAATGCATCACAGAATGTTCTCGCCAACCACCTTTAACATGTTTCGCACATCCTCGTAAACTTCATCCTTTTCTCTGCGGATCGACATTCTGTACCGTACCTGATGTTCGTCCAAAAAACCAGCCATGTAGTCGTAAATGTCAAGTTTAATTTGCTCTCTTATGGCCTGATAATCGTACTGACCTTGTACAGATTTGAATTTTCTTGGTCCTACGGGAACATCAGCATCACAAGCAGCGGTGCCTTCGTCTCCTGTGATGACCACACACCCACACGATGCCATTTCACGAGGTATTCTGTCCTTGCCGGGATGATGCCCGAAGTCGATGTAAACTTTTGCCCTCAAAGCTGCTTCTTTCATCTGCTTATAATCTAAATTCTCTAATCTGACGAAGGTACAATTCAGGTCACGGCACTCCTCCATGATTTTATAGCTATGTTGCAGGCCTTTTGCTCCGTTAAAAAGAACAATATTATTTCTTTTGTGGTAGCCTGTAAACAACTCGTAATCTGTGTGCAGGAAAAATTTGTTTGTGTAGTCTCGCAACATGAAAATCGTTCTTGGATCAATCTTGCCGCTTTTCATCAGGAACTCATAAGCAAAACGGGATTGGCAGGCGTGATACATTTTTTGCATGTTTGTATGATTTAAATCAACATCCCTGTCAACACCACCGAACTCCCAATCCTGCCACGGAACTACTCCAAGCCAATAAAAAACTTTCTTAGAGTTGAAACTTTTCTTCTTTATGCAACTTGGTGTGTCTCCATCGCACGGATACCAGTTGGGACCCCACATGGCAGGCAACAAGTGGACCTGATCTGCCTCATCTTCAGTTTGTTCTCGGTGCAGGAAGTTTTTTACGCCATACAACTCGGTCCAGAGTGGCACCACGCTGTCGTGCCCCACAGGAGGATAAATCATGTAATTTTCTTGACTGAGCTCGGTAAGGGCAGCAGAAATCTGATGTACCGAGTGGTGTCCACCACCAATACCATAATTGGAATGAATCAAATATTTCATAAACAATTAAGAGTATTGTTGCTATTTAAAAAATCGGTTTTACAATTTCTATATGTCAAAAGAACGAATAAATCATCGCTCTATCTATGACCCGTGGGAGTCCAGTCAGGATTCTATGCCTGAAATCGTTGAAAAAAAAGTTCAAAGGAAAACCGATGTCTATGCCAAAGACTACTATTGGGAGTTTTTAAAAAATGAAATTAGAAGATTGCACCAAACTGTAAACAAAATGCAGCAGCAAGAAGATAAATTGAAAAAACAAAGACAGATTGATCAAATAAAAACAAGCATTGTCATGGCAATCATGACCCTGTACTTCTTGGTGTGTTTACCCTACTTGCTGGGGGAGGGTCTGGAGCTTTATTTTAGAACATCAGTAGTTGCCATATTGTCGATAGCAAGTATATGCTTTTTATTGTTTCTTGAATTCAAGCAATGATATCATATGTCTGCTCAAATATATCAGCTTTGCAAGGGTATATCTCACCCTTTATTCCGCAAAGTATCCAGTCCTCCGCTCCGGCGAACATCGTCCCTTCCAGAGTGGTCACATAGATGCCATCGTCTGCGAAGACGATATGGCCCTTTTGCACGCCGTCTGCGAGCCACGGAGGCAGTTCTCCCCAATGCAGAGGATGCCTGCTCTCGTATACATGGCTCGCCCTTATGGCCTGAATCGTGACCGGCTTCTTCCTTGCGTGAACCACCTTACTCATGGCTAATCCTCCATAACAGTCAAATTGTAAACGCAGGTAGTTTTTTTGCAAGTCTACTTAATTGAAGAGGGGTGAAAATGAAAGCTTATGTTATTGGAGCAGGCACGGCGGGAGCCACATGCGCAAGAATTCTAAAAGATAACGGTTGGCATGTTGAGGTTTTTGAGAGCAGGAGTTATATTTCCGGCAACTGCTTTGACTACTTTGACAAGAAGACTGGCTGTATTGTTCATGCACATGGACCCCATGCCATACATACTGATAATGAAAAAGTTTGGAGATGGCTCAATCAATTTACCGCTTTCAATGACTTTTCAGTCAAAGTATGGGCCAACACCAAGCTTGGCAGGATACCCATTCCTTACAACGATATTTCAGACAGAATTATAGGTCGCAAGCTGTCTGATCATGAGATTCGTGAATTAGTTTTCAGAGATTACTCCGAAAAAATGTGGGGCGTTCCGATGGAAAGCCTCCCTATGGGCATTCTCAACAGGGTTCCAATTCGCAACGCTGGTGAAAATGGCATGTTTACACAGAACAAATATCAAGGTTTGCCCAAAAATGGTTTTGTAGATATGTTTAAAAGCATTTTTGAGGACATAACCGTGCATCTAAATGTTCCCAAAGATGAATGGAAAACGCTTAAAGATAAATGTGATCTTTTAGTCTACACCGGGAAGGTTGATAAGTATTTCGACTATGTCTACGGCCCACTCTCCTACCGTTCATTAAGGTTTGAGCATGTATACTGTCCCAAGACACTTTATATTCAACTGAACGAATGCAACAGCGAAAACAGGTGGAACAGGGCCATAGATCACAGTTACTGGTACAATCAAAATGTTGAAACAACAATTGTCACAAAAGAATATCCCGTTGAGCATGTAGATGGAGAAAATGAGCCGTATTACCCAAAAATATTCGGGGAGCACTTGGAACAGTTCGAGAAGTACAAAAGTTTGATTGAAAATGAGAAGAAGACTGTGTTTGCTGGAAGAACCGCTACCTATAAATATTTGACAATTGACCAGACTATTGCTCTTGCTGCCAATAAGATGAGAAAGCTTGGCTTCGTGGATAAGATTTTAGATTAGATCACGACTGTCTTCAATATTTTTATCATATTGCGGCAGTCTTCTATTGCTTGCAGTTTTTCTTCACGAACACTTTGTCGGTATTTGACCATGACGGGATCAAAAAAGGCAAGTTCCCAATTTAAAATGTCTTGCTCAATATTGTGTTTAATTTCATCTAAAATATATTCTCCGTCATATGCTTTGCGATGCTTTCTTTGACCGTTCGGCACATCCACAGTATTGAATGCTGCACCATCACAACCTGTGATCACGGTCAAACCACAAGACACCATCTCTCGTGGCAATCGATCTTTTCCACCATGTTGGCTGAAATCAATATAGACCTTAGCTGTGAGAGCAAGGTCTTTAATCTGCTGCGCCGTCAAACCTTCTAATTTTTTGAATTCACAATCTAAATTTGAGCAATGTTCAACTATTTTTTGCGTAAGTGTCTTGCATTTTGCACCGTTGTAAAGAACGATGTTTTTTCTTGCAGAAAAGGTCTGGTAAAGCCAGCTATCATCATGGGCAACAAAAGTAGGATTTGTGAAATCCCGCAACATAAATATTTGTTCCGGGGGTACTTCCCCGCTGGCAATCAAAAAATCATAAGCAGTTCTGGACTGACAACCGTGATAAGCTTTTTTAATATTTGGGTGAGCTAAATTCACTTCTTTTTCGTAGCCACCTCTGTCCCAATCCTGCCAAGTACCAACCCCCAACCAACTCATCACTTTTTTAGACTTGAATGGTTTAGGGCCTTGAGGTTGTAAGCATGAATTAGTGAGTTTATCAAACGGCAAGACTGCCGGTCCCCAACCCGCTGGTAAAATGTGGACTATATCGGGATCATCCATGACTTCCGGTCTGGTTTCAAATCTTTTTAAACCATATTGAAATTCATAATGTGGCACCACGCACTCAATGTTTTGAATTGGTGGATAAATTAGAGCTACATCCTCACCCAAGCCATCAAGGATGTAGGCCGTTTGATGCATGGCGTGTTGACCGCCAGCTATACCGTAATTGCTGTGAACTTTGAACCGCATGAATTAAATAAGTAAAAGCCACAAGGTCTTTTATCTGTTGCGATATTTTTTCCACAATTCTTCAGGACTGTAGAACTTTGGGCGAACCGCATCGTCTGATGTGTAAGTTCTTGTGTAACTATCACTAAAAGCTGCGCTGTTGTCAACTCTGCCGCTTGGGAAGGGGTCTCTACTTTGGACCACGCCCGGTCGTTGGATAAAATCTCCAGCATCTCTACTGGTCACGCTATCCGACCTTATCTTTCTCGGATCAGGAGCAGATGGTGCAGACAAAGCTCCCGCTGCTCCAACTCCAGCAACCGCACCAGCAATGCCCGCTGTGGCGTTAAGGACGGCAGCTTTTTTGGGATTTTGTTTTGCCCAAACTTGCAATGAATCCATACCCTTGGCAATGGCCCTTCTTAGACCCATTTCTTGATTCAGTACGGGAATGTTTTCCACTTTTTTACCAAGCCAACGCAGGAACTCTGGAACCTTGCCTTCCCCTTCAACTTTCTTGAGAAATCCAGATACGCTTGTACCCTGCGTTTCACCACGCTGGCGCAGGTCCATATCCATTTTCTGGTTTCTTTCTTTATCAATTTGCTGAGGCAATTCGGCTGTAGTGTCAAAGTAATCTTTGATTTTCTTGATACTGCCAATATATTTTTGACGCTGCGAATCCTTATAAAAATCTGGCTCACCCTGACTGCTTTTCTGTATAAGATTATAAAGCTTATCCACGGCATCCTTGGCTTGCAGGTGTGTGGGATGCAAGGGGTCAACCGTGACACCGCTCATAAGTTTGCCAGCGACTCCAGATACTGCCTTGCCAGCCATTCCACCAACCAAACCGCCTCCGATGGCACCTAAAGGCCCCATAGCCGAACCCAGCGTTGCTCCCGCAGCGGTTGCTCCTACCTCAAGGCCAGTTCTAGCAGGGTTATATTCATATTCTAAAATAATTTGCAAACCACGATTAAGGGCTGCTACATCAACCTGCGACTCAATCAGACGAGTTGCGAGATGTTCTTTTGCCTCAAAAACATCTTTTGCTTCTGTGTATTCTGTAAAACTTCTCATGCCTTATTTAGGCATAACTGTTTGAAAATGTGGCCATTCTTTCAAAAATTCAAGAGGTTGATCCTGCATGATTGGCCAAGACCCGCCTACAGAGAAATCATCAGAATTTACGCCAATTTTTGCCCCAAGATGATCAGCAGCATCGGTGCAACTGGCTCCAAAGCCCAAATACATCCGTTCATCGTGGAAAAAAAGATAGCAGTTCATGTGCATATTTCCTTTTCAAAAATACTTTTGTCTTTTTTATATTCCTCAAGAAAATCAATTATTTCTTGAGCTTTTTTCTCATCCAGCATCACAGATTCATATTGATTGTGATTCCCAAAGCCGAAAATGTATCGCAAGCCACGCCATGCTCTGAGCCAAAAGCCATGATTTGGGTTGAGAAACATGTCACAATACAGGTCTACATCGACGATTGAGTTGTCTTTTGCATCACGCCAGAAGAAATAGGTGATTCGCATCAAGTGCGACAGGTCACCACAACCACAACAGATGTATTTTTCTTTGTGCAGTTTCAATTAACACCTCGGCAGATGTTCGTAGTACCGCTTAAAAATCACGCCTCCGGTCGCCGGGATGATTTCATCCCAATTACCCGTGGCATCCCTGTAAATTATTCTGATATTTCCATATTCTGCTCGTATTTCAGCAGCAACAGCTTCTGCGTCATTGGTAACCGATCTTGATCCCGTGTCCAAGTCAATAAGGAAGACACGATCTTCTTCCGTGCTTACCACTTTGAAATCTGCTTTGGACATCTGTCTTGCCTTTGCCCAGCGCAACAGGGAATCTATGGACATCGTTCAACTCCAAGAGCGATGGCATTCGACAATTTTCTCAACGCCGTCATAGTCGTGAATCTCCCAACCTTCGGCGGTATCAAAAGGAATATCAATAATTTTGAGTTCAGAAAATTTTGATCCCGCCTTGACTCCAATTTCCTTCACGACATCAATAAGAATCGGATTGAAACGAAACTCGTTGTCGCACGATTTGAGACAGCAGTAGATATTGTCAAAGTAGGCCTCGCTCCTTTTAACAAAATCGGCATTTTTGTCCAGAGCGTCACCGTGTTCATCAAAAACGGTGCAAGTCATACCCCTCTGAATGCACATCTCAATGGCTTCTTCAGAGAGGCCGAAACCACCATAGCTTTTATTGATCACGACTTCCATTTTCTTTGCGCTCCTGATGGGACTGCTTCCCGATGAAATCTTCTTTGTTGATTTCATGCCATACGCCGTTCTGCTTGACTTGCAGAACTAAAGCATCATCTTTTATAACTTCAATCAACTGAATGTCTATTGTGTTTTTCATCGCTGGTCCATCCTTGAATATTGAAAAACCGACGAGATTGTAACACAGTTGTGTCGTATTGCCATAGGATTTCTAAAGAGAATAGACAGTTACTGAAATGTTGTTCCAAATCCGCATAATCATGTTTTCAATAATTGACCAGTCACCCATAGCCAAGCCAGAACCAAACTTGGGGCACGCTATTTGTACAGACTTTCCATTTTGTGCAATCTCTTCAGCATATTGCTTTACCTGAAACATGCAGGCTTGAAGATCAAGGTATTGCAACGGTATTGATTTCTTGCCACCACCCAGATTTTGTTCAACAAGCCCTTTTTGGGCGTACATGTTGCAGATAATTATCGGTAAATTTTCGTCTTTAACGAATTGAACCACACCTAATTTGTCGTCTTTTTTCTGAAAAAATGCTGCGACAGACTCTGGGAATCTTTTTCCCAAAGGCACAACAAAACCTGCTCCCCATTTATGAACATTGTTGCAGACATGCGGAATTAACAAAACCGTTTGACCTTTGATCAGATTATCTATGTCCTGAAAAAGATCACCGGTTTTGTATCTCATGAATCACCACAGGAAGGAGACCAGTCATCAAAAATAGTCCTCATTCTAGGGGCGTACTCGTGAATTTCAAGCACTTTTTTCATAGGCCCCTCGTAATTGCTGTGAAACCCCGTGACCGTGCCAATCCATGTGCTGAATCGTTTGGCACTCGGCAAAACAACACGGTCGCCAATGTGTACCGCAAAATCACATTCGTAAGACCACCTGTCATCAATTACTACTTTCAACTGGCTCTCCAGAGGTTTCAACTTCCGGCAAATATTTATCAATGAAATTCTGAATATTTGGCGAACTGAGCAAAGGAATTGCGTCTCTTATTTTCTCCACGGGCCAGTCCCACCACCTTATTTTTAGCAATGCTGCAATTTGTTCTTCTGCAAACCTTTTCTTAATCACCTTGGCTGGATTGCCACCAACAATCGTATATGGGTCCACATTCTTAACCACATGAGCGCCCGCTGCGATAATTGCACCATCGCCCACCACCACACCACTCATAAAGGTTGCGAAATTGCCCACGAAAACATCGTTGCCAAGGACGATGTTGCCACGATTTAAAGGCATACCAGACGGCGTGTGGGGAAATATGTCTTTGTGTTCAAATCCAAAAGGATAGGTAGATACCCAATTCGCATCGTGATCGCCAAAAACAGCCCGCAAGCACCAGCCTAAGCTGCAAAATTTACCCGTAATGAATATGTCTGGACAACCACCTGTCGTCCATAAAGTTAAATTATCTCGACCGTAGGTGTAATCGCCGTATCTGGTAATGGTCTTAATATCAACTGGCATCAGTCGCTCCGTGTCTCATTATCAGAGCGATATTCGGAAATTATTTTCTCGTAACACGCCAATTTCTGCATTTGAATATCGATATCAGTCAGGTCGTCCCAAGCCCTTGACAAAAGTTCTTGGAGTTCATGGTCAGGCTTCAAATATACCTGCATTTCTGCTAAAAAAATGCTTAAATCACGCATCACCGCCTCACGCTGATCAGAAGGCAGGTCAGAACACCGAAAATGTATCCTGTCAGGAAAATCTGCACCACGACCTTCCACCTCATGGTTAACCCTCCAACAGAATGTTAAAATAAAAAGATTATTTTTGCAACAACAAAAACTCAGTTGACTCCATGAGCATTGAAGACAAATATTCCTACAATCTAGATAATATCCGCATTTTTTCCGACCCTTACTCGAAGGCTTGGATTCAGGTTGGAAAATTTTGTTCGCTCGGCCCAGACATCAAAGCTTACACTTCAGGACACAATACCAAATATCTGAGCACCTATCCTTTCATGAGGCACAGGGAGGAATTTCCAAACCACGAAAACAATATTGTGACCAAGGGCGACATCGTCATTGGCAACGATGTTTGGATCGGTGCGATGTGTGTGCTACTACACGGCGTAAAAATAGGTGATGGTGCTATCGTAGGCGCAGGAAGTGTAGTCAGCAAGGATGTCCCGCCCTACACCATAGTGGCGGGAAATCCTTGCAAGATTATCAGGAAACGCTACACGGATGAGCAAATTGATGCTCTACTGAAAATCAAATGGTGGACTTGGGAGCACTCGAAAATAAACGATGCCCTGCCTCTGATTCAGAGCACCGATGTACAACCTTTCATCGACCGTTATCTGCCTGAGATTCTCTGAATATATCCTCAGGGTCGCATGTCCAAACCACTTTGCCTTTCTTATCCTTGCAAATTATTTTCGTCTTAGGAGCGGGCAACTTAGCCTTTTTATTCGCTTCAGTCAGGCTGCGATACATGCGCAATATCTCATCTAGACCTTTCTTGGGTTTGTCGGTCATAAAAAAATCTTGCTTTCGACCTGTTTTGGGGCACTCGTAAGGCTCAAGATCGTCCTCTGACACTTGTCGGCCATTGTCGTGCATGAGATATAGCCTAAGACCGGTGTCTAGCAGGATGTTTTTGTCATCCATTTTGACTTGGTCAAATGTCATGAAGCTATTGTCGTTGTGCGCAAACAGACGCACTAACATGTCTGTGTGGGCTGCGTAACGCTCATCCCACTCCTTGAACTGCTTGTCCGACATGTGACCATTCACGGTCAAACTAGGAGGCAACACAGGAACCATGTAGGTCATGAATGATCTCCGTCTGTAGATAAATTCTTGGTCCAATACACTTGTTTCATGTCCCCGCCAATGAAAAGCATTTCCACCGGGGGGCACTCTAGTCCAGCCATCTTGTAGTCCAAGACCAACTTGTCATAAAACTCATGAGCGTCTTCCTTTTTGAAGAAATAAATATGTTCATTCTCTTTCTTCAACGGCTTGTCAAAAGATTGTGGAGTGTCGTGCTCTTGAATTAACCTTTGGTTTTTGGCAAACCGCAGGCTGTAACAATTGGCTGCTGGGAATTGCAACTTTAGTAGTTCATCCAAAAGTTCCTCTGTGGGCTGCTGCATCACAAACACACTTGGATTGCTCATGATTTTCTTTGCCTCGCAATGAGGGTTTCGTACTCGACAATCATCGCAACTACTTTTTTCTGCAACTGCTGGTATTTTCGCAGCAACGACCTGATCGCTCCCTTGGTTATCCTAGCCTTGCGACGAGGCTCCTTGTAGTTGTCAACAAATTCATACACCTCGTAACGGTGCTTCTTGATGCCGGTCTTGCGAATCATGCCCTTGCGAAGCAGATTCAACCTGCATGGCCTGACGCTGTTGGGATTGCATCCAAGCAGGGCTTGCAACTCGATGTCAGTCAGCCTCTTGCGCCTTCTGAACAAGTCTATAATTCTCTCGGTTATAGTCATGTCAAACCTCCTGTAATTAGACTTCACGCTTAGTGACTATATTGTCTCCACCACCCTTAAATCTTTCACGATGAACTATTGTATCACGAACAAAAACTTCTTTAACTTCCTTTCTGCCGGGGCCACAGCGTTGCAGACGGTAAAAACCTTTGCGCTGATGCGGCTTCACTTCACGCCCAGAGTCGCCATCCTGTATTTCCGAGTTGATTGCAATCGATGGCTTTATGCTCTGCAAGATGAAATGGGAAAATTTGGGTATTGACCTGATCCCAAACTTGCCCATTTTCGGTTCGCCTCTAACTATTTTGCGTTTTAGATTGCGTAAGTTCTCCGTTAATTCACCCTCCCTCATGGCATCGGGTTTCAGTAGCATGTAAACCATGTTGAAAGCAGTCAAAATTGGCAAAAGAATTCTTGGTCGCTTGTTCAGAAAGCTCAACAGGTCGATGATGTGTTGATCTCTGGCAACGGTAAAAAAGTTATAAACAAATTGATCTTCGCCTATTTCTTTGTCCTCGAAACAACAATTGATAGCTATGCCTCCACAATCCAGTCTAGTGATTAAAACAAAAGCATCCTCGATGTTTCCCTGAATATCAAATGTAATACCTGTGTTTGGCAAAACAGATACATTAGTGCCTGTTGCTCTGTCATACGGTGGCAAGGTCACAATCATATTCGACAATGGCAGAGGCATTTCATGGCACGGGGAAGCTAACCACCGGCCAAATTCATCTGTTTCTGAAACCCTACCGCTTTTGACATGATCGAAGTAAAAGTTTTTATCGGCAGATAAAAAATTGTGACCATGACGACCGAGTCCAACAAGGGCTGTAATGTAAGGCGACAAGATTTCCCATTTATCGTCTTTGTAGAAATTCTGCGTAAATTTAGGACTATCACATTGACTGATATCTACTAACTGAGACCTGTCGGGGTGAGCCTCGATGTGGCCAATGGTTGGAATTTTACCAAAATTGATTTGAAGCTGTCGCTTCATCACTTCATACTTCGTGTACCAGTAGTCAAATAAGGTTTGCATTTCAGATTCCCTCCGTGCTTCATCTTCCACCTTACCATGAACCTGCCCAATCATAAAATTTGTTTATCACAACAAGACCTGAATCAAAAGATATCATCTTTTAACTAGATTGACACAGGAGGCAATATGGAAATCAATGAGTTGAAAACATGGATCGATTCTTTGCCAGCAGAATTCTCTGATTATCAAATCGTTTTTGGTCAGGCTTTTGAAGATGGTGATCAACTAATGATGAATAAAGAGGGACATGAGGTGCGCTCACTCTTTCTAGATGAAGAAAATAAGGAGCTAGTGCTACAAGTACATAGAGATTACAATAGCTTTGCATGTAATACTCTGAGAGATTTAAAGATTTGGATAGAAAAAGCTCCAGAATCGGCATCGCAATATGACTGTGTGTTGGGAGAAATTCACCAAGTTGATGAATATCGGGTCAGACTGGATAAGCCAATAACCGTGATGGATGTTGATGAGGTTGATCGTCAAATCGTTTTGGCTGAGTTTTTAAATCAAGAAAAATGACCATTTTCCTGAGATTTACTTCCAAAGCACTTCATGGTAAAGTCCTGTCGTCGCACAGGAGCAAACAGCATGAGCGTGGTTAATATTCACCTCCCTGAGTTTAAGAAGGCATACGAAAAATGCCTGAAGGAAAACAAGGAGGTATTTGTCTACAAAGGTCAAGAAATATTTGTGGGCTACGCCAAATACCTGATTGAGTATTTGGAGGGCAAAAACAAATGAGCTTCAAAAGCAAAAAGATACACAGTATTGTCCACAATAACAGTAAATTCATAATCAGCGCCATCTCTCACAGCATGGCCAAAGTTTATGAAGAGGTTGGATTCTTTACGCCCGACAAGAAGAAGATTTTCCTAGCTCCCGTCTCCAACGAGGAAGAGATCATGGAGCAAGTTCTTGCCATTACCAATGCCTTCACAAGTAATGAAAAAGGCAGAGTGCCAGTCATTTTTGATGCTATCCATAGCTTCAACAACATGATCTACGGGTGGTACAAGGGCATCGAACCAGAAGAGTGGCATCAAATCGACTGCAAAAAGGCTGCAAAATTCTGCGAAATATACAACATGGAGCAGATGTATGTAATCGATGCCATGATAAAAAAGATTTTATATACCACGATCATAAAAATTCATCGCTACGGAGAAGACAAGTGGAGCGAAAAGTCGTAGTGCAGCAAAAGATCGTTGATGACACCTACATCGACAAATGCTTCATTTGGGAGGTTGTTGACGAGAACGGCGCTGTTTACGCTCGTGGAGAAGGAGTCAATATGTTGGCTTGTGTTGAGGAGGGTCGCAAACACCTGAACCGTAAACGCCCTCTCAAAGAATCTTGAGCCCTTACTCAAGTATGGCATGACTATAGAAATATCGGATGCAAAGGTATTCAATCCCAAAAGACACCACGACAACAGGGGCTTCTTCACGGAATTATTCAATCAAAATAATTTCGCATTTGCTGTTAAGCAAATCAATCATAGTTACAGCATTCGAGGCACCCTGCGTGGTATCCATAAGGCACCTTTTGAGAAGCTGGTGACCTGCATTCAGGGTAGAATTTTTGATGTCTGCGTTGATCTGCGACAGGACAGTAAAACATATCTCCAGCATGTTGCTGTCGAACTTTCAGCAGAAAATGGCAAGCAACTACTTGTGCCGAAGGACTGCGGACATGCTTTCTTGGCTTTGGAAGATTCTATGGTCGTCTACAGCCAATCTGATACCTACAACCCCAGCGGCGAGTCATCGGTCAGGTACGATGACCCCACTCTTAACATTGAATGGCCTGTAATGGATTACATCATCTCCAGTAAAGATGCCATCAACCCGTTTATTGAGGTTGATGGTCATACCACACAGCTTCAGTCGCAAAGACGCTCTGATTATCTGGAGGGGTGGTTGTAAAGTAGTACATGGCAATCGAGTAGCGACACACATCTTCTGGACAATTTAACACATCAGGATGACCGTGTAGCGCAACATTTGTTGTGTTAAATAGCACCGCACGATTCAAGACGGGTGGCACATCCACCTTGCGTTCCATTGTCATGTAGTCAAACAATTGCAAGCTACCGCCCCATTCCGGTTGCCAGTCCTTGTTCAGATACAACAACAAATTGACCCGTCGATACTTGCTGTTGTCCTGTGGGTGTTGTGCATAATCGGTATGTACTCCGAGTTTGCCTCCGCTGGCAATTTTGTGAAGTCCACCACCAACCATGTCCAAATCGGGCAATAAATTTGTAATGCCCGTCAGGTCTTCAATAAACTTGATAAATCTGGGTGAGTTGAAATAATCCAGCAGCAACCTCGTCACGGGTGGAATTTGCTCCATGTTGCGTGCATCGACAGGGGTATTCCACTTTTTTACCTGAAATCTGTGGTCTTGGCCCTCTCTGCCCCAATACTTGAAGTTTTCCACTTCGTTGACAACAAGGTCTAAAAATTGCTTGTTTTCAATGAAATTATCAATCACAATATAGGGGAACGGCAGAGCCGATGTGTATGCCGTGTGCAACTGCTTGCCTAGGAAAGAATTTATCATGATTTTAATTGAGTAGCACAGTTGCAATTCTTTGTGTTAAAATACTCGCCAAAGGAGTCTCCCATGACCAAGAAAGAACTTTTCGACACGCTGCATGATGTCATTGCTAATCATCCTGATCAAGCACAGAATATATTGATGGATATTATCGTCAATTATTTCGCATTTTCTGCCGGTCGTATGGATGCTGATCGTCAGGAGTATGCCGAACGGTTGAGAAATAATGAAAACAAAATCACGCTCATAAAAGAAGTTCGTGAAAAAACCTTCTGTGGGCTCAAAGAGGCTAAAGATTACATTGAGGAAATTGAGAGAGACATGGCGTTGGAAGGCAAGATGCTTGCTAACCTGCCATCCATCGTGGCGCAAATTAAAAAGGACTACTACCTGTGATTCCTCACAATCCGATTCGTCTGGTACGCAAGAGCAATGCAATTGTCACCAAGGGCAAAGGCTTTGCGGTCCCACCTGATTTTCAAAATAAGTACAGCGTCCGCTGGTACAGTTGGTTCTTGCAGTTCGCCAACGGCAGACCTGTGGAGTGGTACGACATCGTGGACAACGACGATGAAAGGGTCAGCGCAGATGCAAAAAAAGTCGTCAGGATTACAGACGATAGGTCACTCAAAATGATATTAGACAGAGTTATGGCCAATTATGAAAAAGCAGGGATGAAAAAGCCCGCATTGAGTCTGGTTGCATCAGGGTCTTCATCACAAAAGGCATCAAATGATTTTGAAGATGTATATATCGATAGGTTGCACACCTTCGAGGTAGATACATGAAACTTCTCCACAAATTATTTCCGATGCTCAAGGGTAAATGGTTGCCGGTCGATCTGGATGCACTAGCTCGTAATATCCAACAACTTGCCGAAGCACCCTCCAACCCATTTCTCATACCTGAGAAAATGAATGCGTGGGTACGCTTTATTCATAATCTCAAAAATATTGACTACAGTTATGGTGGTTATCTGGAAGATCGAAGCAATCTCTGGCAAGGTCACTATCACGAGGAGGGCAAAACCGTTCATCTTGGCGTAGACTTCAATGTTAGGGCCAACACCGCTGTGTGTCTGCCCTGTGATGGCGTGCTGGTTGAATTTCTCAATGACAGCGATCAACACGGTGGTTGGGGTGGCAAAATCACCTTTGAATGCAAGGATTTTTTTCTGACTTTGGCGCACATGAAGATGATTCCCACCAATATCGGCCAGTCTTATAGAGAGGGCACGGTTGTGGGCATGGTTGCCGAATCAGATCGCAATGGCGGTTGGTATGAACACCTACATGTTCAATGCAGCAAGAAATTCGACACAGAAAGAGATGCTTACAGCAAGATGTATCACGGCATCGAACATGATTTTTTGAACCCGTTTGATGT
>Ga0222712_10002564_pt1 | contig 20656 bp, 23 predicted proteins | sample C33_657DmetaG_FD_165043 | JGI IMG/M metagenome (GOLD analysis project Ga0222712, IMG submission 165043) | Estuarine water microbial communities from San Francisco Bay, California, United States - C33_657D | ecosystem: Environmental > Aquatic > Marine > Unclassified | place: USA: California... | reverse complement strand
ACCCGTAGTGAAACCTTTAGTGAAACTTCTGCAAAATCAAAAAGCCCATAAAAAATTGATAAACAATTGATTATGAGCTTTTTAGAGCTGTAGGGGGAGGGATCGAACCTCCACGAGGCAGTTAGCTATAGCGCAAAGTTTCAGTGGTCGACCCTGGTCGCCTCTTGCGAGACGGCTCTACACTACGTTTGTCCTGTTATCCTCACCCCCGAGACAAGAGGGCATGTCTGCCAAAATTTCATCACCCCACAGTGGTTAAGAACTGATGCAAATTTAAGGTAAATGCGGTTTTATTGATAAAACATCAACAAATATTTTTTATTTATTGATATTATTCAATAAATTGCAGTTATATTTGAAAAACAATAAAACAGACACCAGATATGGGCTCAAAATTAAATCTTGACAAACTGGACCTTCAGATCATTCAGATCATGATGGAAGATGCCGGAATTTCCTATGCTGACCTGGGCAAGCAACTCTTTGTTTCAGGTGGTACCATCCATGTGCGCATCAAGAAATTGCAAGAGATAGGCATCGTAAAGGGCACCAGGCTTAATGTTGACCTAAAGCTATTGGGCTACGATATTACAGCATTTGTTGGAATCTTTCTTGAAAAAAGTTCCCTTTATGATCAGGTGGCTGAAGACCTGAAGAAAATCCCTGAAATTGTCAGGCTAAATTATACAACAGGTAATTACAGCATGTTCCTTGAAGTGGTGGCCAAAGACATCACACAATTGCGGTTTGTACTCCACGACCAACTGCAAAAAATCAAGGGTATCGAACGCACAGAAACTTTTATCTCTCTTGATGAAAGTTTCAATAGACATGTTCCTGTCGCCGGCTGATCATTCCTTCAACCACTTAAATTTCTTCAGCCTCTTCCAAACTCCCTTGCCTTTGGCAGGTTTATCAACCCATGGTTGGCAAACTCAACTCATTTCCCTCCCTTTCCACCTGTATTTAGAAAACAGGCCGAAGGTTCCTGCCACAACAGTATAGATGGCATGGAGCGGTTGGAGGGGAATGAACCAGGCAATCAATGCAGACTTGTTGAAAAACCTTGCGATGCGGATCATGAAAGGCAGTTCCACTATTGTTTTCATGGCAATCAGCAAGAGGCAAAATTTCAGCCATGCTAAATCAACTGTACCTGCCAGCAACAACGACACCACTGCTGCATTCACCAAATAGACCAAGAGCAAGACAGCCTTGGTAACAAAGCTGGTATAGTTTTTCGCCTTGCTCGACCAGCGAATCCTTTGCTGAATAAACGCAGACCAGGACGCTGCAGGTTCAGTTACCACAATTGCATCAGTTGAAAAGCAATAAGCAATACCACCAGGAAAAGCCTTGTCAATCTTTTCCATCAGCAGCATGTCATCTCCCGAAGCAATATGATCAATTCCTTCAAAGCCCCTGACCTGCCGAAAAGCTTCTTTTGTATACAGCAGGTTGGCGCCATTGCACATGTTCAAATACTTGCCGCTCACTCCTGCTGCGGTGATTCCCTGCAGGGCCATGAAATCCAGCGACTGAAAGCGGTCTAACAAATTCATTTCTTTTCTGAATTGTACCGGCGCTGCAACAAAAACGGCATCCATTTTTTCCTTGTAAGTCAAAAGGGTATTGATCCAATTGTTGGAATAACTGCAATCAGCATCTGTAGTGATGATGATGTCATGCGTGGCCGCGTCAATCCCTCTGGCAATGGCAACTTTCTTCCCAAACGCAGATTGGTTTTCCATTTGAATCAACCGTACGCCCTGTTCAGAAAAGCGTTGTACAATAACAGCTGTGCTGTCGGTGGAGTGGTCATCTACCACAATGATTTCCATCTGTGATCGCGGGAAATCCTGTGCCAGCAAGGACTCCAGGCAATGACCGATATTTGTTTCCTCGTTCCTGGCAGCAATGATGATGCTGGCTTTGTCTGCCGAAACCTGGGTTGCAGTATACCGTTGCAGGAACACCAGCTGCCTGTTTGCACGGCGGATGATGAACCGGTATGGCAGGAGCAGTGCAACGGCGATGATGAAAAAAATGGTCATGGTTGGGCTTTATCAGCGGTTAAATTTCATCAATTATGCTGTAAAACCATTTTTTCATTGTCAACATTCGAGTGTTTGGTTTGATGCACGCTGAAAGATGTGAAAATAAAAATGGCGTCTTTCAAGATGAAAAACGCCACTCCTAAGATTGCAGTTGAGTTTTAGCTGGTCTTCTGCAATCCTGAATAGTATTTGCTGATATCGGTTACTCCTTTTTTGATGACATCCGGAGTGCTGGCCAGGGAAAAGTTTTCCCATTGGTCAAAACCAACTTGAGCAGGTGTTCTGTTGGATACAACAACCAATTCCTTTGTTTCGGATTTGGTGAAGGCAAGGCTTGCAGCCATGATCAGGCCTGAAATCAGGGTGATGAGCCCCAGCATGATCCTGAAATCTGCCGCATGTGCCTGTGGATCAATCCTGTTCAGGAACAATAAGATGATATAAGAACCAAAGGCGAAGACAATGCCGCTGAGTAAAATTGCCTTGTTGGCCCCTTTCTTTTCATAGATCATTTGTTTTACATGGTCGATGAAAAGGATGGATGCGAAAGCAAAAACAGGAAATGAACCCACCATCATGATCATGAAGAGGTTGCTTTCTCCCATGCCCCTCAAGGCAAGAGAAGCGGCACTGAATGCCAGCAAAAATGCAAGACAGCCCTTGATCAGCCCGTTGATCATGCTTTTGCCAGCGATGTGGCTGAGCAGCACAAGCATTAGTGGTGCCTGAATAAGAGAAGTCAACACATTCAATATGGCCACTGGATTTTCAGTGGTGGATGAAAACTTATTGATCAGGGAACTGGTAATGAAAACGAAGAGATACGCTGATGCGATGGCGATGAAACTGTTGTTCGTGGTTTTTTGCATGGGATTGGATTGGTTCATGGATATTGGATTTAAAACAGGCTCCCTCTTAAAACGACATCTTATCGATTCTATTATATGAAAAGCCCAAATCAGTGAAAATTAAGGGAAACTGCTTTTTGATATGCGTAATTATACGGATGGGCCTGGTAAAAAAACTATCTTAGGGGCATGCAAAAGACGGTTCTTCAGTTGGTGGTTTTTCTATTCCTGTTTGAGATTGCCCAGGGGCAGCCTTTGCCCAATGCCGGACAACCCGTGTCCTCCAATGGCAAAACAATGAAGCTGGCAAGGACCACAGGCATACTTCCATTTTTTGAATATGGGCCAGGTGATGACCGGTTGGGTGGGGCCAAGATGACCTATATGGACACGGGTGTTTTGGTGAAGGTGGTAGACAGCCTGAATGCAGACTACATCATCTCGCTTGCAGATAACCTGAAGGCCTTTGTTGCCAAGTCGAGCCTGCGTTTTGATTCCTCCTTCAAGTCAAAAGCCTATTACCTCAGTGGCAACTGGAAGACATACCGCGATGAAAGGTTTGACTACATCACCATCTCTATGCCCGAGAAGCTGCCTTACAGAGGTACCATGCAGGTGAACCCTAACAGGTTGGCCATTGATCTTTTTGGCATCACTTCCAATACCAACTGGATCACGCAGAAAGGGGCGCTCAAGGAAGTCAGGAATACCTGGTTTGAACAAATGGAAAATGGGGTCTTGAGGGTTTATATTGACCTGAAGAGCAAGATGCATTGGGGCTATTCTGTTTATTATGATACCATCGGTTCGAGGTTGACCATCAGGATCAAGCATGCACCAGACAAAAACATCAAAAATGTATTCATTGCAGTAGATGCTGGGCATGGGGGAGACAATTCCGGAGCGGCGGGAAGAACATCTTCCAAACTTGAAAAAAAACTGACCCTTGAATATGCGACAGCGCTTGAAAAGGAGCTGAAAAAAGCGGGAGTAAAAAGAGTGTTCATGACCAGGACCACCGATACCTCCCTGAGCATGCCGGAGCGCATTCGCATGTTGAGGGATACTGCACCAGACCTGCTGATCAGCGTCCATTTCAATTCCTCTTCAGTGGATACAGTGAAGGGCACGAGTACCTTTTACAGGCATATAGGTTTTCGTCCGCTGACACAAACCATATTAAAAAGGATGATCGAACTGGGATTGGCTGAATTTGGCAATGTAGGCAGTTTCAACTTTGCATTGAGTGGCCCCACCGATTATCCCAACTGCCTTGTGGAAGTGGCTTTCCTGAGCAATCTCTCAGATGAAAAATTCATCCTTTCCAAAAAATCTCCAGCCAATGTTGCCAAGAAAATCCGGCATGGTATCCAGGATTGGCTGCAAGAGGCCCGCTGATAATTTTGTACCTTCACCACTCAATCAATTTACAATGGAACTCAAGAACACATTTATTCATCACGTTTATTTTTGGCTCAAGAATCCTGAAAGCAAGGAAGACCTTCAAAAACTGGTTGACGGATTGGAAGCATTGGCCTCAGTAGAGGAAATCAAGATGTACCATATTGGTGTGCCCGCACCCACAGACAGGGAAGTGATTGACAATACCTACGCCATTTCCTGGTTGAACATTTTCGAGACTTCTGAAGACCATGATACTTACCAGACACATCCGAAGCACCTGAAATTCATCTCAGATTGCTCATCTCTTTGGAGCAAGGTAAAGGTTTACGACTCTTTGCAACACTAATCAATTAATACAATACGATGTTTGGGAAGGGTAGATCGGCAGCGCTGGGATTCATTTTTGTAACTGTACTGGTTGACGTGATTGGGTTGGGCATCATCATACCTGTGCTGCCCAAACTGATCCAGCAACTGACTGGCGGAGACATGAGTGTTGCTTCCCGCTATGGTGGCTGGCTGATGTTTACCTATGCCTTCATGCAGTTTTTATTCGCCCCCGTACTGGGAAGCCTCAGCGACCAATATGGCAGAAGGCCTGTGATTCTTTTTTCCCTTCTGGGTTTTGGATTGGACTACCTGCTGCTGGCCTGGGCGCCGAGCATCACCTGGCTTTTCATTGCCAGGGTGCTGTCTGGCATCACTGGTGCCAGTTTCACTACTGCATCAGCCTATATCGCTGACATCAGCACGCCAGAGAAAAGGGCGCAGAATTTCGGGATGATTGGTGCTGCTTTTGGCATGGGCTTCATCATTGGCCCATTGATTGGCGGCGTGCTTGGTCAGTTTGGAGAGCGGATTCCTTTCTTGTTTGCGGCTGGTCTCACCATGGTCAACTGGTTGTATGGCATGTTCATCCTCCCTGAATCCCTTTCAAAAGACAAAAGGAGAAAATTTGAGTGGAAAAGGGCCAACCCGGTGGGCTCACTGATTCACCTTAGAAAATATCCTGCAGTGGCTGGCTTGATCCTTTCGCTGACCTTCATTTACATTGGTGGCAATGCCGTGCAGAGCACCTGGAGCTATTATACCATGAAAAAATTTGGCTGGGATCCGGCCATGGTCGGCTATTCCCTGGCCTTTGTGGGCCTGATGATTGCCATCGTTCAGGGCGGATTGATCCGGATTGCCATACCTAAACTCGGTCAGACCAAGGCCGTTTTCGTCGGCCTGGTCTTGTATACCCTTGGGATGGTTTGCTTTGCTTACGCAGCGAATACCTATATGATGTTTGCTTTTTGCATCATTTATTGCCTGGGAGGAATTGCCGGCCCCGCCTTGCAGGGGATCATCTCATCCCATGTCCCTGCCAACGAACAGGGGGAGTTGCAGGGAGCCCTGACCAGCCTGATCAGTGCTACGGCGATTGTTGGCCCGCCCCTGATGACCAACCTGTTTTCATTTTTCAGCAGGGATGGTGCACCGTTTTATTTTCCTGGCGCCCCCTTCATAGCCGGAGCATTTTTCTTCCTTTTCAGCACGGTAATCACCTTCCGAAGCCTTCAGGCAGAGCGAAAGGCGACCCCTTTTTAAGGAAAATGTTGTTAAAATGTGCAAAAAAGCACCGATTTTTTTATTTATTTCTTGCAAATCAAATTATAAAGGGTAGCTTTGCCTTGTAATTTGAGTTAAGTACAGTATTTAGTAAGTGAAAGTATTTTCTGCTACGCATGTTCTGCTAATAGTAAAAGTCTTCTTTACGCCTGTGTTTCTCTCATCCTTTTTTAATTTTTTATTTTTTTGAAATGAACATTTATGTTTCAAATTTGAGCTTCAACGTACAGGATGAAGACTTGAAAGAATTCTTTGCTGAGTATGGAGAAGTTACTTCAGCAAAGGTTATCACAGACAAATTCACTGGTCGTAGCCGTGGCTTCGGTTTTGTTGAAATGTCTGACGATGCAGCCGCACAGAAAGCTATCCAAGAATTGGATGGTGCAACTGTTGAAGGCCGTGCCATCAAAGTAAGCGAGGCGAAGCCTCGTGAAGCGCGCCCTAGCAATGGTGGCAGCGGTGGTGGTGCTCCTCGCCGTAATTTCGGCGGTGGCGGCGGCGGTGGAAACCGTTGGTAATCGCATCAACTATCTGATTGAAAAAGGGAACCATTGGTTCCCTTTTTCTGTTGAATCAGTTCAAGTGGTTGGAGAAGTTTAAGTAGTTAACCTCAACCCCTCAGCCTCCCTAAACCCTAATCCAATTCTTTTCTGCAACTTTGCACAACAAACCTGCACATGAGTATCGTTAACGAATTCAATGAATACAGAGAAAGGATGAATGATGTCATCCTGAGCAAGGGCAATCTGGTGATGAAGCGCCTATGGAACCTGGACACCAATACCTATCAGGAAGGGGCATTGGACGTGAAGACCAAGGAAATGCTGGGCCTGGTGGCCAGCATGGTATTGCGGTGCGATGATTGCATCAAGTATCACCTTGGCAAATGCCATGAATTGGGATTGACAACCGATGAAGTGTATGAGATATTTTCGGTTGCCAATATTGTGGGCGGAACCATCGTCATTCCACATACCAGAAGGGGTGCTGAGTATTGGGAAGCCCTGCAATCATCCAACGAAACAAAATAATTGAGTATATTTAAAGGAATAAACCTGTTTTATGAGTGAAGTATTACAAACAGCATCGCCGCTCACTTCAAAAGATTTTCAAACAGACCAGGAAGTAAGGTGGTGTCCAGGATGCGGAGACTATTCCATCCTTGCACAGGTGCAGAAGGTGATGCCAACCCTGGGCATACCAAGAGAGAACATCGTGATTGTTTCAGGAATCGGTTGTTCCAGCCGTTTCCCCTATTATATGGAAACCTATGGCATGCACTCCATCCATGGAAGAGCGACTGCCATCGCAAGTGGTTTGAAGGCAACAAGGCCTGAGTTGAGTGTCTGGATTGTGACCGGTGATGGTGATTCACTCAGCATTGGAGGCAACCATACGATTCATTTGTTGAGAAGGAATTTTGATGTGAACATCATGATGTTCAACAACCAGATCTATGGCCTGACCAAGGGGCAATATTCGCCAACTTCTGAAGAGCACAAGGTGACCAAGTCAACTCCTTTTGGCAGCATTGATCATCCGTTCAATCCGCTGGCCCTGGCCATGGGTGCAGACGCCACCTTCATTGCCCGCACCATGGACCGCGATCCAAAACACCTGCAGGAATCCTTGTTGCGCAGCAATGCCCACAAGGGTGCATCATTCCTTGAGATCTACCAGAACTGCAACATCTTCAACGATGGAGCTTTTGAAATATTCACAGACAAGGCCTCCAAGCCCATGGAAACATTGTTCCTTGAGCAAGGCAAGCCTTTGGTTTTTGGTGCCAACAAGGAAAAAGGAATCAAGCTGGATGGGTTCAAGCCTGTTGTGGTTGACCTTGCAGATGGGGCCAGTGCAGATGATTGCTGGATCCACGACGACCATGATTTTTACAAGGCGCAGATTTTGGTGCGCATGTTTGATGATCCAACTATCGCAGGTCACTTGCCCAGACCATTTGGTGTTTTCTATGAAACCGAGCGCGCTTGTTATGAAGACCAGCTCCAGTTGCAGATCGATGAGGTCATTGCAAAGAAAGGCCTTGGCGATTTGAACAAGTTGCTCCGTGGCGGTGAGACTTGGACGATTTCATAAGTTGGTTCTTTGGGGTTAGCGCCTTAGCATTTTATAAGTTGGTTGATCAAGTTCTGCTAGTCAGTTAGATTTTAACTGTTGCATAAGTTGGGTTTAGGCAATTAATTGAGGGTTATCAGTTGCAGGAGCAACGGTAGTCGCTTCAATCTGTTTATATTTGAAGCCATGCTGATTACTGTACATCCAAAAGACCCACAGGGAAGATTGGTCAAACAAATTGCTGATTGTTTGCGCAGTGGCGGTGTGATCATTTACCCAACCGACACTGTCTACGGCCTGGGTTGTGATATTTTTCAACCAAAAGCGGTTGAGCGGATTTGCCGCATCAAAGGGCTAGATCCTTCAAAAGCCAATCTCTCCTTCATTTGCAGCGATCTCTCTGATTTGAGCAAATATGCAAGAACCATCTCTACCACGCAGTACCGTCTCATCAAGAACCATATCCCCGGTCCATTCACTTTTATTCTTCCCGCCAGCAAGGAGGTTCCAAAAATCCTGAAAAGCAAGAAAGACACCATTGGATTGAGGGTTCCCGATCATTCTATAACCCATGCCATTGCTGCAGCATTGGGCAACCCCATCCTGAGTTCATCCCTTCCAGGAGACATGGTCGAGGAATACACTGACCCCGAACTGATCCATGACAAGTTCCAGAAACTGGTGGACATGGTGGTTGATGGTGGGATTGGTGGCCTGGAATATTCCACCATTGTTGACATGACGGATGAAGAGCCTGAAGTGATCAGGCAAGGTGCAGGAATATTGGGTTAATTCAGCAATTGGAAACCATTAAAAAATCATATTTGTCAGTTCAGACTTGTTCACCCCATGATGGGTTGCGATATCATTGAGGATTGCCGAAAGTGTTCCTACTTTCAGTGGGCTATGGTTGGGAATGGTGATATGGTGTTCACCGTTTACCATTGTAGATAGACGAATATGGCTACCCGATTGTCTTGTGGGTAGGTAGCCCAACTTTTTTAAAGAACGTATTAAATCTTTTCCCGTTAGGTCTCTTGGTATTTTCATGCATCAATCACTTCCTCTCTCACAATTTGAAGCCTAATGATTCTTTTTTGATCATCATCAAAATGACAATGAACTGCATCAATGATGGCTTCTTTCAATCCCTCAAGTGTTTCTGCTTGTGTGAAAATTGACTCAGTGGTACATTTAGCAGTAAAGCCACCCTCTTGAGCTTCTTCAACAATAAAAACAACCTCTTGCATGACATAAAATTAAGCTTTTTGCGATAACTGGCTCTGCAAAATCAAGCAGAAAAATCACCGATTTTGTGAGAAAATAGACATTTTCATTTTATAGAAAATACATCAGCCTTCTAGATTACTCTTCAACTTAAAACTCTCCCGGTGCAAATGGCATCTTCCGAATTCGGCCATCGCCCTGCGGTGATCAAGCGTGCCATAGCCCTTGTTTTTTTTCCAGTTGTACTGGGGAAATTTTTCGTGGTACTCCAGCATAAAATCATCGCGGTAGGTTTTTGCCAGGATGCTGGCGGCTGCGATAGAATAATATTGGCCATCACCTTTGATGATGGTGGCATGCGGAATTTTTTTGTAAGGTTTGAACCGGTTGCCATCGATGATGATGAAAGACGGCTTTTTCTTCAGTTGGTCAAGTGAAAGGTGCATGGCCTTGATGGAGGCATTCAGGATATTGATTGCATCAATTTCATCCGCATCAATTTTGGCCACAGCCCAGCTGATCGCAACTTTCTGGATCATGTCCCGCAGGGCATAACGGGTCTTTTCCTTGATCTGTTTTGAATCGTTCAAAACAGGATCAGCGAAATCGGGTGGAAGGATGACGGCTGCTGCAAATACAGGCCCTGCTAGGCAACCCCTGCCTGCCTCATCGCATCCTGCTTCCGGATGAAGATCCTGGTAAAATGGTTTGAGCATCTCCTGCAAAGTAGCAAGAAAAATTCATCAAAAAACCTTCGCGAGGCACAACTGCAATACCTTTGCACCATGGTTGAAAATACTGTTGCCAAGAAATCAAATGCTGTAGCGATATGGTTGTTGATTGGAGTCGGAATGATCATCATCCAGGTGTTGTTGGGCGGGATAACGCGTTTGACAGGCTCTGGGCTTTCCATCACAGAATGGAAGCCCATCTTGGGTGCCATCCCCCCATTGAATGAGGTGGCATGGCTGAAGGCCTTTGAACAGTACAAGCAAATTGGACAGTTCAAACACCTGAACTTTGAATTCACCTTGTCTGATTTCAAGTTCATCTATTTCTGGGAATGGTTTCACCGCGAATGGGCCAGGTTGATTGCCCTGGTGTTCCTCATCCCTTTCATTTATTTCATTGCCAAAAAAATGTTCAGGAAAGAGATGATCAATCCTTTGATCATCCTGTTTTTGCTGGGTGCCGCCCAGGGCCTGATCGGTTGGATCATGGTGGCCAGCGGCCTCAATGATGAAAATTTGTATGTAAACCATATCCGCCTTGCCATCCATTTCATTTCTGCACTCGGCTTGTTGGTCTATACCTATTGGTTTGCGATGCTCTTGCTGGTTCCCTCCAATCAACATGTTGTTGCGCCTCAGCTAAAGAAATTCACGGTTGGCCTGTTGTTGTTGATTTTAGTTCAGCTGGTGTTCGGGGCTTTCATGGCAGGATTGAAGGCAGCGAATTTCGCCACTACCTGGCCACAGATCAACGGGGAGTGGATTCCTTCGTCGATGGCCAATGATGGCTTGTCCGATTTCACGCACGATCCATTGGCCGTGCATTTCATCCACCGCACATTGGCCTATCTCATTACTATACTGATCATCGTTTGGCACCTGAAAGCAAAGAAAATTGCAGGAGGAAGCCTTTTCGCAAAGCTGCGTTCCCTGCCTTTGCTGGTGGTTGTATTGCAGGTGGTCCTGGGCATCCTCACGGTATTGTTTGCCAATAACAAAGCGGCTTTGCTTTGGCTTGGTGTTGCCCACCAGTTCACTGGCATGATGTTCCTTTTGGTGATGATGACCATGGTTTACCTGGTCAGGAAAAAATAATCAGTTGGCATTGAAATTGACCGGATAGCCCAGCAGTTGCTTCAGTTGGGAAGGCGTGATGCGTTGCACGGCCTGTGTGGCATCGTTCTTGAACAAAAGGGCATGCATGATGAGCTTGGTTCTTGTATTGTAAACCAGCTTCCAGCAATAATCAGGAACGCCAACGCCGGATCCGATGGATTGTTTGCCGAAGATCCCTCCGGTATAGATTTTCAGCCGGTCGCGCTGGCTCTCCTTTCGGATGGTGGCCTCCCAGCTTTTCCAGGAACCCCTGTTCAATTTTTGGTGTTGGGGCAGGCAATTGTAATAGGAAAAAGTGCAACGCTCCATCTCACAGTCAAAGGCAAAGTCCTCTGCATTGGCCAAATGTCCGCGGTCAAATCCGCTTTTTGCATAGTCTTTGTTGGTGGCAGACCTGTATTCTTTGGTGAACTGCAAGCGTTGTCTTGAGCAATCGCCACCGCCCTTGTACAAATAATAAACTACATAAAGAGGCGATTTTACCGCAAAAGAATAGTAGGATTGATAGGCCGGTTTGTTGATTACCGTATCAATCTGCTGCCCTACCCCCTGTTGCAGGATCAGCAAAAGGAGCAGGGAAAGGAGGGTGTTTTTTAGTTGTTTGGGCATACAATCCAACAAATTTACCTTTTTAGATTCGTGAAAACCATTTATTTGCAGTTCAAACGCCCGCTGATTTGGAACCAACAAAAATCAAATACCGGATCGACAATGCCTTTCACATGCTCCGTCATTTTGAGGGGGCAGATGAACAATTGCAAGCCAATTTGTTGAGGGCTGGTCATGTTGAAAAGGCCATCCAGGCCGAGCTGTCACTTTCCGGCTCGAGGTTCTTTGCCGACTTTGCTTCGGATATTCCAGGATTACTGAACCAGACTTTTCAATATCCTTTTGTTGTACTGGAAACCGGTGACCGAAACATCCAGCTCAACGGACTGGTTCCGGCATCAGATTTCCCCAACGGCATTGGTACAAAGGCGGTAGTGCATGTGGATGAGTTGACTGTTGCAGAAAGGGCAGGTATTTTTCTGAAGAAGAACCGGGGGCTGGATTTGCTTCATCTTTCCGTGGACAGGATTCCGCCCACCTGGGAGTTTACCCTGGTGCTCAGGCCTACCCAGCAGGGCCATGTTTTCATCACTGCATTCCCCGGGCCTCCGGCCATGCCGCTTCCCCAGCACCGGTTGGGCAGGAAAAGGCAGGAGCAATGCAAGGCATTTTGGGATGTCCATGTTTTTCTGTTTTAGGGGGCTAAAGGGGGCAACAACATATATTTAACTTGCCTACCCGCCTGAAAAGGCTTAACTTTGCGGCCTCTAAACAAGATTATGAACATTAGAAACATCGCCATCATTGCCCACGTTGACCATGGTAAGACAACCCTGGTAGATAGAATTTTGCAAACTACCAAGGTATTTCGCGACAACCAGGACACTGGGGATTTGATCATGGACAGCAACGATTTGGAAAAAGAGCGTGGCATCACCATTTTCAGCAAAAACGCCTCCGTTACTTATAAAGATGTGAAAATCAACGTGATAGACACTCCCGGCCACGCAGACTTTGGTGGTGAGGTGGAGCGTGTATTGAAAATGGCAGACAGTGTTATTCTCTTGGTGGATGCCTTTGAGGGTCCCATGCCACAGACCCGTTTTGTATTGCAGAAGGCCCTCCAGTTGAACCTGCTTCCTATCGTTGTCATCAACAAGGTAGACAAACCGAACTGTCGTCCTGACGAGGTGCACGATTCCATTTTTGAACTTTTCTTCAACCTGGATGCTACTGAAGCGCAGCTTAATTTCCCGACCTTCTACGGTTCTGGAAAGAATGGCTGGTTCAATGATAGCCTTACGCCAACAGAAGACATCGTTCCTTTGATGGAAGGCATCCTGAAATATGTTCCTGAGCCTAAAATTGCTGAGGGCAACCTGCAAATGCAGATTACATCGCTTGATTATTCATCATTCCTTGGCCGTATTGCCATTGGAAAGGTAGCCAGGGGTACCATAAAAGAAAACCAGCCCATCACCCTCATGCAGGCTGATGGTGTTATGAAGAAGCAGCGTGTAAAGGAATTATATGTGTTCGAAGGAATGGGTAAAAGGAAGGTGACCGAAGTATTGGCTGGAGACCTTTGTGCGGTAGTAGGAATTGAAGGATTCAATATCGGCGATACCATTGCAGATTTTGAAACACCTGAGGCTTTGCCTTTCATCCATGTGGATGAGCCTACGATGAGCATGCTTTTTAGCATCAACAATTCACCTTTCTTTGGCCGTGATGGTAAGTTTGTGACCAGCCGTCACCTCCGTGATCGCCTGATGAAAGAGACTGAAAAGAACCTTGCCCTCAGGGTAAAAGAGACCGATAGTGCAGACAGCTTCCTCGTATTTGGTCGTGGTATCCTGCACCTTGGTGTATTGATCGAGACCATGAGAAGGGAAGGATATGAGTTGACCATTGGTCAGCCCCAGGTGCTTGTCAAAGAAATTGATGGCAAGAAATGTGAGCCGTATGAGATTTTGGTGATCGATGTTCCGGAAGAATTTGCTTCCAAGGCCATTGACCTGGTGAGCAGGAGAAAGGGTGAAATGACCGTCATGGAAACCAAAGGCGACATGCAGCACATCGAATTTGAAATTCCGAGCCGTGGATTGATCGGTCTCAGGACAACCATGCTGACCTCTACTGCAGGTGAAGCCGTCATGGCACACCGCTTTACAGAATACAAGCCTTGGAAAGGCGCCATCCCAGGAAGGAACAATGGTGTATTGTTGGCCAAGGAGGGCGGAAACACCACTGCCTATTCACTGGACAAATTGCAAGACCGTGGATTCTTCTTCATCGATCCAGGTGAAGAGGTATACAAAGGAATGGTGATCGGTGAGAACAACAAACCAGGTGATTTGGTTGTTAATCCAAATGAAGGCAAGAAATTGACCAACATGCGTTCCAGTGGTACAGATGGTGCTGCGAGCATCGCTCCCAAAAAGCAAATGACCCTGGAAGAATGTATGGAGTACATTCAACACGATGAGTGTATAGAAGTTACCCCTAACTTCATCCGCATGCGCAAACTCATTTTGGACGAAACAGAAAGAAACCGCCTGGCCAAACAAATGAAGGCCGACGCATAAACAACATGAAAAGGTACCTGATTACATTCTGCATGCTTTTTGTCTTCGCAGCAGCCAACGAAGTCAGTGCCCAATGTTCAATCTGTACCAAAACAGCCCAACAACTTGGACACAAACCTGCACAGGGTTTGAACAGCGGCATCATTTACCTAATGATCGCACCATTGGCCATTATAGGCTTTGTTGGGTTCAGGTGGTGGAAGGGCGGAGGATTGAACCAAACCCCTGAATAATTCATCTCCACAACTGATCATCATGAAAAGGATCCTGTCGTTTTTTGTCATTCTCCTTTCCGTATTGGCCTTCAATGCATGTACTGTCAACAATGTTACCATTGATGATGAGATCGGAGGTATTTTCGAGAAACACCATGTGAAAGGAACCTTTGGCATGTTTGACAACAGCAGGGGGAAGTTCACGATCTATGACCTGGACCGTTTCAAGTCGAATTTTGCCCCCGGTCAAACCTTCAATATCATCAGCACCTTGGTTGCACTGCATACGGGCAAACTTACCGATGACAGTTCTCTGGTGAAAGGCAATGATTCCCTGGCACAGATCCTGAACATCTACAGCGCATTCCGCGCCAACAGTACGGCACATTTTGAAACGGTGGCTGCCCTGATTGGCAAGGATACCATGAAGTTTTGGGTGGACAGCCTCAAATACGGCAACAAGAAAATAGGAACCGATCTCCAGCATTTCTGGATGAACGACAGCCTGCAAATCTCTGCAGATGAACAACTTGGGCTGATCAAAAGACTTTATTTCAAGCAGCATCCCATCAGGGCCAGCGTGCAGGAAAGCCTCAAGAAAATGCTGATTGTTGAAAACAATGCACAGTTCCAAACGGCCTATCAACAAGGATCAGTACTGATCAAAGGCAAAAAGCTGGGTTGGGTTGTTGGATGGATTGAGGAAAACAGGCATGTCTATCCCTTTGTAATCAACTTTGATGCCGGTGCTGAAGCAGATACGGGTGCCATCGGAAAGCAACTCGCCAATGATGTCCTTGCGCACATCGGATTTTTCAAGGGCATCATGTAGTTCCAGCGAGGGCAGGAGGAGGCAGGCAGCTCCAAGTTTCTATTGTACAATCATGTAAATTGCAATTGATGCAAGAACAACATTCACTCCATTCCGGCTTGGCCCATCTCACTGCATACCAGCGTTTGCAAACAATCGAAGTAAAAATTGGCGACCTGTTATTGGGCAATGGTCATCCAATCAGGGTGCAGACCATGACCACCACAGACACGATGAATACCATTGCAACGGTTGAGCAATCGATCCGTTGTATTGAAGCCGGTGCAGAATTGGTGAGGATCACGGCGCCTTCAAAAAACGAAGCCCACAACCTTCTTGAAATCAAAAACGAACTGCGCAGGCGTGGCTACAATACACCGCTGGTGGCAGACATACATTTTACGCCCAATGCGGCAGAAATTGCTGCGCGCATCATTGAAAAAGTACGGGTGAACCCGGGCAATTATGCTGACAAGAAAAAATTTGAATTCATTGAATATACCGATGCGGCTTATGTTGAAGAGATTGATCGCATCCGGGAGCGCTTCACTCCATTGGTAAAAATTTGCAAGGAGTATGGAACGGCCATGCGCATTGGCACCAACCATGGTTCGTTGAGCGACAGGATCATGAGCCGCTATGGCGATAGCGCCATGGGCATGGTGGAAAGTGCGATGGAGTTTTTGCGCATTGCCAGGGATGAGTCCTATCACAATATTGTGCTCAGCATGAAATCGAGCAATCCTCAGGTGATGGTTCAGGCCTATCGCCTCTTGGTCAAAACCATGCGCGATGAGTTTGGCATCTGTTATCCATTGCACCTTGGTGTAACGGAAGCGGGTGATGGTGAAGATGGAAGGATAAAGTCTGCCATTGGCATCGGAACCTTGCTGGAAGATGGAATTGGCGACACCATCAGGGTATCGCTCACGGAAGATCCGGAGTTTGAAATTCCTGTTTGCCTTGACCTTGTTAAGCGCTACAACGGCATTACTTCCGCATCAACTGTTCCAGAAATCATCAAGTTGCCCTATTCTCCTTTTGAATACAGGAGGCGAGATAGCTTTGCGGTTGAAAACATTGGCGCAAAGCAGGTTCCAGTTGTGGTATCAGACATGAGCAGTGCGGAAAACATCAACCCAGAACAACTCCAGAGCATTGGGTATGAGTATGATGAAGCAACAGACAAGTGGAGCATTGGTGATGCGGCAGCTGATTATGTGTATACTGCTTCTACACCCATTTCATTTGCATTGCCAGGCACCTTGAAAAATATTGTCAATGCTTCTATTTGGGATGCATCAAGCGAATCCCAGTTCCCGATTTTTCAATTGGTTGATTTTGTTGCAGCCGCATCAAAAAGCACACGCATCAATTTTGTGATGGTGGATTGCTACAGTAACAATCAAGATGCCTTGCCTGCTCAAATGGAGATGATCCAGCAAGTAGCAAAAGATCAAACGGTTGTATTTTGTTTGAGCAGCACCAACCGCAATGCCATGCAAAGCGTGCGCCGCATGTTCATTGAGCTGACCAATCTTGGTATCCACAATCCTGTAGTCTTGGTCACGGACAGTGGCATGCATACACCTGACGAACACCTCATTCATTTTGCCACCGAAACAGGTGCCTTGTTGCTGGATGGCATGGGAGATGGAATCTCACTGGGTTTCAACGGAAAGGCCATCATGGAAAACACAAAGGCGAAGGGCCGCACCTACCTGCCTGTAAAAGACATTTACCAGTTCACCAACAATACGGCCTTCAGTATCCTGCAAGCCACACGCACAAGAATATCGAAGACCGAATACATCAGCTGCCCCAGTTGTGGCAGAACACTTTTTGATTTGCAGGAAACCACTGCCAAGATTCGCTCTGTGACCAACCACCTCAAAGGCGTCAAGATTGCCATCATGGGTTGCATTGTCAATGGCCCTGGTGAAATGGCCGATGCTGATTTCGGTTATGTAGGAAGTGGCCCCGGCAAAATCACACTCTACCGCAGTAAGGAAATCGTCAAGAAAAGTGTTGACAGCGAAGTGGCTGTAGACGAGTTGATCCAGTTGCTGAAAGACAGTGGTGCCTGGGTGGAGCCGGCATAGTGCTAAACTGAAGTTTTCGGTTCGTTATTGATCGTTTACCATTGTTGGAACCTGATGCCAATTTGCTTGTCTGCAATCTCAAACTCTTTGGCGCCCCAAGGTCTAAGCGTTACTTTATTTAGGTTCGGGTGCAACAGATGAGGATGAGAAGCCGATAGTTTCTCAAATACTTCATCAATATTATCCGTTTCAATTCTTAGTTCTGGATAATGTTCTTTCGCTAATTGTTTGTTTTGAAAAAGCATGAGCTTTATCCCATTTTTTTCCAATACGCAATAAGGGTCTGAAGCATTAAAATCTTTGTGTTTAATTGAAAACGCTAAGCAATCAACAAATAATTTTAGTCCGTCTGAAATGTCGGTGTAGAAGACACTGGGTACTAATTTTGAAAATTTCATAGACGGAAAATAATTATTCTTTGTAGTCTGAAACAGTAGTAAAGATTTTCCCGTCGTAACGGCTCAGTCCAAAGCCCCTTGTGCCAATCCAAAGGTTTCCACTTTTATCTTCTAAAACAAACCGCACGGAATTATTAACAAGACCATCTTTATCGGTGAAATTTTTAAAGTTTTTTCCATCATAATGCCAAACGCCATTCTTTCCTGTTGCAAACCAGAAATTTCCTTTTTTATCTTCTACAATTGAAGAAATACCATAACTCACAAACCCTTCTTTCTCTTTGAAACTGGTAAAAGATTTTCCATCGTAACGGCAGGCTCCATGTCTGCGCGTGGCAAACCAAATGTTGCCGGCTTTATCTTCAGAGATTGAAAAAATCATATCATCGTGAATAAAATCTTTCGGTCTATAATCGACAATTGCCTTTGGCCGAAAGTTGTTAAGGGGATCATTATCGGCATTGTTAAATGATCGACCATCTTCGTTTAACAAATAATAATCTGCAGACGGTGAGAAATTCGTAAAGGAATCAACACCAGTTCTGCGAGCAGCTGCAGGGTCATATCGCCACACTCCACCACCATTCCATGAGCTGAACCAAATATTACCTTTTTTATCCTGTAGGATATCCATGATAAGTTGCGCGTGGATTTTACGGTGAAACACATAATCTTTGTTTAGAAAATTGGCAAGGGATTTTCCATCGTAACGATAAACACCATTGTTCTTCGTTCCAAACCAAATATTTCCATCTTTATCTTCCAACAGACTGCTTATTGAAATACTGTTCATTAGCTTGTTATCTGTAAAAGGAGCAAAAGTTTTTCCATCGTATTTACAGATGCCTGCAGGGGTGCCGAATAAAAGATTTCCTTCTCTATCTTCGATAATCACATTCACGCAATTATCATTAAGCCCGTCTTTCTTTGTAAACTGGGTAAAGGATTTTCCATCGTAACGATAAACTCCTTCGTTTAATGTTCCAAACCAAAGGTTACCTTTTTTGTCCTGGAACCCACATCCCACCTGAGTATAAATGGTGTCTTGTGTCCTGATCATTTTTGGATGTCCGGAAGGGGTTATCTCTTTTACATTTATACCATCTACTTCTGTTTTGGTTTGTCCTTTGCATGAAGTAAAAAAAGTCAATACCAACAGCAGAGAATAAATTGGATTATTTATACAGTATTTTGTCATTTGCTGATTGATATTATCAAGCGTTGATCAATTGTTGAATGTCGAACTTGGCCATCTGCATAAACGCTGCTGTTACTTTTTGAGATTTTTCAGGATCATTCATCAATTCTCCTAAAACGCGTGGAACCACTTGCCAAGACACACCAAATTTGTCGTCAAGCCAACCGCACATGCGGTATTTCCCACCTTCTCCAAGCTTTTCCCAATAATGGTCTATTTCTTCTTGTGTGTCGCAAGTGATCACATAAGAGCTGGCTGGTGAAAACTGAAAATGTGGTCCACCATTCAATCCCATAAACTTTGTATCATTAAGCTCAAAAATCATAACCATTGGGTTTTCTGAAATGATTTTTGAGTTTTTGAAAATGCTGCAGTAATGTTCCGCCGCTTCTTTGGCGTTTCCGTCAAACCAGAGGCAGGGATAAATTTTATGGGTCATTTGTTCATTTTGATGGTTTCAGATTGTCTGATCATATATAGTCAAACTATTGCTATACTTTATTCATTCAACTGTTTCGTATGACTTTTGAATGATTTTAGTTTTCGCAAATCTCTTTTAACTTCTCAAGTGCTTTTGGGTAGGCGTCATTCATATAATCTATAAACTCTTCTGGCATGTTTAATAAGTCTACAGTAACGGTAACAGCTTCATTGCTTTCCTCAAACGCATAGTTCTCCATTCCGTTGGCCCATTTTTCCACTTCAGCTCCTTCGGTAATTTCCTCACCAGCTTTGACTAGGCCATAATGTTGAATGGAAACAAATTGATTGGGAATGTTTTCAGCTATCTTGGAAACCATGCCTCCTTTTTCTCCTTTTTCATCTACGCCAATGAATAGAATTTTGCTTCCCTTCTCCCAACTTCCTTCATAAGTAGAGGTTGGGTTAAACAAGGCCGTCCATTGCTCGTAAGTTGATTTACTGTTAATGCCAAGCATACAATCATAGATCTTGGTCACAGGTGTATTGATGGTTATTTTGAATTGTAAGTTTGTCATGATTTTCATTTTTGTTAAATAAATATTTCATTTACTGGCCGGATAAATATTCAGAAAATATAACTGTTCAAATATGCTTTCTTGTTTTCTATAGCCCTGAATTTGATCACATGTTTTTTTTGTAGTTGTATTCTTTGGCTGTTATCTGATTTCAATATTTCAGCAATTGTGGATGCCCATTCTTCAGGTTGTTGAGAATCTGCATACCATGCGTGCGGTCCGCCTGCTTCTGAAAAGCAGGATCCTTTGGATGTTAGTACAGGAATTCCTGATTCTATGGCTTCTACGATGGGAATTCCAAATCCCTCAAAAAGTGATGGATAAGTGAAAAGGACAGCTCCCTGATAAATCGCAGGAAGGTCTTGAAATGAGGCATTGTGAATGTAAGTCACCTCTTGTTCTATCCCCAAATCCATCATGGTTTTTTTCACCAGTTTAATATATGCGGTTGCTTTTCCAAGAATGACCAATCTGGGTCTTTTATTCAAGGGCAATAGTGCAAAGGCTTTCAACAATGTTACCGCATTTTTTCTTGCTTCAATGCTTCCTACCATTAGCATGTATCGATCAGGAAGTTGGTATTTTTGTTTGATTTCTTGTATTTTTTCAGGACTTTGTTCAATGCTGAATTGTTGGTGACAACCCTGATAAATTACCTTGATTTTTTTTGGATCGGCATCTATAAACTCAATCAGATCTGAAGCGGTTTGTTCGCTTACTGCAA
>Ga0222712_10002563_pt1 | contig 20657 bp, 18 predicted proteins | sample C33_657DmetaG_FD_165043 | JGI IMG/M metagenome (GOLD analysis project Ga0222712, IMG submission 165043) | Estuarine water microbial communities from San Francisco Bay, California, United States - C33_657D | ecosystem: Environmental > Aquatic > Marine > Unclassified | place: USA: California... | reverse complement strand
GTGGTGATCACTCCTTTCAATGACATCATTGCCGTCTCCAGGAAAATCCATTCAGCAGAAGAAAGAAAAAGGCTTCAAAAAATCATTGAGGCCATCAAACCCAAAAATTTTGGGGTAATCGTCCGCACAGCTGCCGAAGGCAAAAATACTGCTGAACTGCATGAAGACCTCAATGCATTGTTCAGCAAATGGAAATCCATTCAGCAAAACCTCAGCGGTGCAGTTGCCCCGGCAAAAATCCTCAGTGAACAGACAAAGGCCACCAGCATCCTCAGGGATTTGCTCAATGCCGATTTTAATAAGATTGTGGTGAATGATAAGCAGATCTATGCAGACACCAAGGCCTATATTCAAAAGATAGCGCCAGACAAAGCAGAAATTGTTTCTCTCTATACAGGTTCAGCCTCTGTTTTTGACCATACGGGCATCACCAAACAAGTGAAAGGCGCTTTTGGCAAAACAGTCAACCTTCCTTCTGGCGCTTACCTGATCATTGAGCATACCGAGGCATTGCATGTGATTGATGTCAACAGTGGCTACAAAAGTGTCAGCAACAACCAGGAAGAGAACGCCCTTCAGACCAACATGGAGGCTGCAGAAGAGATTGCAAGGCAATTAAGGCTCCGTGACATTGGAGGCATCATTGTGGTCGACTTCATCGATATGAAGCTCCCTGAGAACAAGAAGAAGCTTAATGAAGCCATGGAGAACTTCATGAAGATAGACAGAGCAAAACACGCTGTATTGGCGATTTCAAAATTCGGACTCATGCAGTTGACCCGTCAACGGATGAAACCCGAAATGAACATCAATACGCAGGAGCAATGCCCTTCATGTCAGGGAACAGGTAAAATTTCTTCTACCCTGGTGCTGGAGGATGAAATTGAAAAAAATATCAGCTACCTCAGCGAGCAAAAACACACATCACTCACTGTTGCAGTCCACCCGATCCTTTATGCCTATCTCACAAAAGGAATCATCTCCAAGCGCCGCAAATGGGCCTGGAAATACAAGATGAGGATCAGCCTGATTCCGGATACAACCTACCACCTCACAGAATTTCACTTTTTCGATACACACAAAGAAGAGATCAGACTCTAAGCAAAATCCATGAATGGTTTAGCATAAACCAATCGCGGCTGCATGCATGGAATGAATCAACTTGGAATGGGGCTACTCCAGCTTTATACTGATCAAAGCGATGATGCATTGGGAGTAAAGCACCTCATATCCCATCCACCTGATATGTTAAAGGCTGCCCAATCGAGCAGCCTTCAACATATTCAAAAGGATGTACAGGTTATCAATTATACCCCTGGTTTTGCTTCATTTGCGGGTTGGCACGCATTTCCACTTCAGGTATAGGCCATACCCATCTGTGGCTGGTAGATGGGAGACTTGTCTGAACGTTGGGATTGGGATTACCCGTGCGCGTGAGCGGTCTGCTCACCACCCTAGTGGAACGCTTAAGATCGAACCAGCGATGGCCTTCAAAAGAAAGTTCACGACGGCGCTCTGCAGCGATCTCATTGACCAAAGCAGCTCCAGAAAGGTTTGTATGTGTATAGGGGCTGATACGCGCTGACTTTAGAGTAGAAAGATCAGCATTGGCTGCAGCTGCATTGGGCGTAGCTGAAAGCGCATTTGCTTCCATACGGATCAGGTACATTTCGGCAACACGGAAAACTTTGAAATTGACCAAGTTATCGGAAGAGCTACCCTTTCCCCTGAACTTGCCGATGCCCCAGTTGTTGTTACCGCCCGTTGCATTACGGACGAAATAATAGGTGGAGAATCGGATATCCCTCGAAACACCTGTACGGATAAAACCAGTGGTATCGTAGGTGGTGACGAAAGAAGGTAGAACACCAAAGGTATTCCTGCTGGCCCTGAAACTCATGAGCTCAGCACTGGGAAAAGGGCTTCCGGGATCACCGGCATTGTTCTGAATGGCCCAGATTACTTCATCCAAGCGGCTGTCGTTCCAGATACCTGCGAAGTTTGCGCGGGTAGCCAGAGGGAATTGGCTGATCACCAAGGTTGACTGCTGAATGGCTGTGGCATAATCCTTTGCATACAAGGCTACTTTTGCCAGAGCTGCACGGGCACCCCAGATGTCGATAAAACCCCTGCTGGTTCCAGAGTTTACAGCGGCATCCACATTGCCAAGCAGGGTAATTGCTTTGGTAAGGTCATTATAGATGCTGTCGTAGACCTGACGCACTGGCAAACGAGCCGGGAAAGTGATCTTGGTATCTGATTTGTAGGGGATACCTGCACCAGTGCTGGTTCTGTCGATATTGTCTGCATAGGCTTTCAAGACATCGAAATGCGCGATGGCCCTGGCAGCAAGTGCTTGACCGAGTATCCTGTTGTAGAGACGCTCGTTCTCACTTTTTACATTGTCAATACCATTGATGATGTAGTTGGACTGCAGTACGACATTGTAAGGGACACGCCACATACTGGTGAAAAATGTACGCTGACGGTCAGAGGCATCGTAGAGCCAGTTGTGCACCTGGTTGAAGTTGACCAGTGACTCAGTGGTCTCATAGCAGTCGTCTGTAAGTACATCGGTCACCATGGTATATCCGTTATAGTACTCAGAGGAAGCAAATGAGCCATATACACCAGACAGCTGCCTGGAGTAAGAGGCAAGATCAGTAAACGCATTGGTCGGTGTCAAACCGAACTGGTCGCGGAGCTCAAGATTTTTCTCACATGAACTCAGCAGGAATGAAGCTCCTGCGAGAAGCCACAATCCATATTGTTTGATTTTTATTTTCATACTACTTTTTTTTGTTGGCGGCCTGTGGCCGTTGACATGATTGGTTATTGGTGTGTGACTAACGTTTGCTTGATCATAGACCAAACTTAAGTCCAGCCTGTACAGTCCGCAGCGCAGGATACTGTGCACCGCTCAAAGAAGAAGATGCGAACTCTGGATCACGTCCTACAAATTTGGTGAATGTAAGCAAGTTGGTTCCCGAAACGTAAAACATTACGCTGCGCATCTTGGCCTTCTCCACTATAAATGCAGGAAGTGAATAAGAAAGGGTGATAGCACGCAGACGGATAAAGGAATTGTCCTCCACAAATCTTGTGGTGTTGGACACAAATACATTATCCGGTCTGGGGATCTTGGTCACATCACCTTTTTTCTTCCACTCTGTCAACAGGTCAGCATTGACATTGTCCATGTAATAATCAGGATTCTCGATGTTGTTGCGCTCGTTGTTGTAAGCCTTTTGGCCACCGAAATAACTGAATTGTGCATTGAAGGTGAGTCCCTTGAAAAACAGGTCCATGCCAAAGCCGCCAAAATACAACGGATCGGAATTGCCTACGATCGTGCGATCATTCTGGTTGTATGTCTCTGTGGTGGTACCATCTAGCTTACGGTACAACGAATTACCGTTGTCAGGATTCACACCGGCATATTCAACCAAAAACAGTGACTGTACAGGTTTACCGACAATACGGGCGATGATACCTGAAACGATTGTATCGCGACCAGCCAGGCGAACAACCTGGTTTTTGTTGTAGGTAAGGTTACCATTCACCGCCAACCTGAAATCCTTCTTGCGTATGATATCATAGTTGATGCTGAATTCAACACCACTGTTTCGGACAGCACCCACGTTGGTGGTCAGTGTACTGAATCCTGTTGTCCTGGAAAGCTCTGTGGGCAGGAACAGGTTATCTGTTAATTCATTGTAGTATTCAATGGCACCGGTAATTCTGCTTTTCAGAAAACCATACTCAAACCCGGTATTCAGCTTTCTGCGCTCTTCCCATTGCAGATCGGCATTTTGCAGTCCTGATATTGTTGAGCCCTGAGTTGCGTTGTAGAGACGCCCTCCAACTAACCCCTGTGCTTCATATGCGCCGATACCTTCCTGGTTACCTACGGTACCATAGCTGGCCTTGAATTTGAGCAGGTTCAACCAGCTGGATGTGCTGTTCATGAATTTCTCATCGCTGATAACCCAAGCTGCACCTACACCACCAAATGTGGCATAGCGTTTGTCGGCACCAAAACGGGATGAACCGTCACGGCGGACATTGGCTGTTAAAAAATACTTGTTACTGAATCCATAGTTGAGCAACCCAAAATAGGACTCAATGGCTGACTTGACACCCCCTGCGCTGATACGAGGGATGAGATCAGCACTGTAGGTAGCTCCAGCTTCATTGCGGAAAGGAGACTCGAGCAAAAATACAGTACGGCCATTGGAGTTGGTACTCAGGTCCACTGTCTCATAATAGGCACCCACATCCAGGGTATGCTCACCGAAATCTTTTGAATAGTTGATTGAGTTGGTATTGGTTGTTCTCTGTACCTTAGAGAAACTCCGTCCAAATGAACTAGTCCTGAATCCGGATGAACTCCCTGAGGCTGGTTTTGGATTGAAACCACCGGAATAGGAGAGACGGTCTACAAATCCTTCGAAGTCCTGTTGGCGGTAATCTAAACCATAGACTGTTTTAAGGCTCAGTCCGTCAACGAAAGGTACTTGGTACTCAGCGTTGGCACTGACCACAGCGCGCAAATCATTCCTCTTGTTGGTATTCCAATACATTTCTGTTGTAGGAATAGGCTGGAAGGTTTCAGATATACGGGGACGGGTGACTGTTGAGCCTCCTGGAACAAAATTCCCTATAGCATTGTAGCGACCGGGCACGAAAGTCTTCTCGTATGGGTTGGTCCAGAGACCTGCGTTTAGCGGAGCACCAATAGATGTGTTTTCCTCAGAAGTATTTCTGATGCTGGAAGTGGTTCCAGTTGCGTTGATGCCGAAATTGAAGTTACCGGCATCCTGTGTCAGGTTGAACCTTCCGGTGATACGATCGAATCCAGTATTGCGAACTGTTCCTTCCTGAGTGAAATAGTTGATGGAGGTGAAATACTTTGTCTTGTCTGTACCACCCGATGCACTGGCGTTGACACTGTTGGTCTTGCCTACCTGGGTGATCTCATCGAACCAATCGGTATTTATCTTACGCAGCGAATCGATTGTAGCCTTGGAATAAAATTCAAGGGAGGTACCACCGCGACGAAGCTCATAATCGATTTTTTCATCAGTGGTCATCAGCCTAATGCCATTAAAATCAGGCAGGCTAGACCATCCTTTGAAAGCATCCACTTCAAAACGGGGTTTACCTGAGGAACCACGCTTGGTAGAAACAACGATAACACCGTTTCCACCACGTGAACCGTAGAGGGAAGTTGCCACCGCATCTTTCAATACAGATACGTTTTCAATATCGTTGGGGTTGAGCTGAGCGAAATCAGCAGCGGTGATCTGCACACCATCCACAATGTAAATGGGTTCTGTACTTCCGTTTATAGAGCCCCTACCGCGGATGATTGCACTGCCGCTTTGTCCGGGCTGACCGGAAGTTGCTTTCAGGATCAAACCTGGCGTTCTACCCTGAAGGGCCTGATCAAATGATGCAATGGGGGTAGCCGCGATATCAGCACCCTTGACCACACCGGCTGAACCTGTAAAACTTCTCTTCTGCGCGGAACGGTAACCCGTTACGACCACTTCAGACATGTCAGCACCAATTTCATCCAGTTGGATATTGGAGGCATTGGAAGCAGCTACCTCAACTGATTTATATCCGGTGTAGGATACTACCAGGGTCGTCCTGCCCGGAGGAACTGTGATGCTGAAATCACCCTTTTCCTTGGCAGCAGTGCTGATGTTGGTACCCTGTACCTGAATGGTTGCACCAGAAAGTGCGCTACCTGTTTTCCGGGAGCTTACTTTTCCGGTAACCACTTTTTGAGCGAATGTCGCCTGTGTAAGGGCGAACATCCCAATGGTTAGGAATAATACTAGTTTTCTCATATTTTTTGTTTTTAGTTACAACAGCAAATTTAATGATTTGTTAAATTTAAAACACCTTTGTAAAGAATAATGTAGGTTTTTGATAGAATATACCCCCATTTTATAGTTCCTATCCCCCTATTCTCCAGATAAATTAAGATGCATTGTAGGATCGTTATACGTGAATTATTCCTGAGCATTTGCGCTGCAACCTCCCTGCCATACATGCCGTTTCTGAGGCCAACAAGGCCATATCAATTGAAATTGGCCCTCAACTGATGATACTGGCTTCTCGATGAGGTCAAAAAGGATGGAAACGAAAAAACAGATCACATAGTGTTGATTTTCTGACATTTACGTTGCATTTTCCCTGAGACTTGGTTAAATCCTGCAAAAATTTATTTTGTACTGTGGGAGCAATTTGTAATTTAGTGTCAGAATTTAATGGGTTAGTAAGTACAGGGGATTGGTTTCTACCAATCCCCTATTTTTTTGATGAAAACACAACTTTCACAGTGTGTTAATCCCGTTCATAATGCTCTACTCTTGATTACCTTTATTCCATGAGCAAAATCAAAAAAGCATTTTTTTGCAAGAGTTGTGGCCATGAATCACCAAAGTGGTCGGGCAAATGTCCTGCCTGCAATGAGTGGAATACATTGACTGAAGAAATCATTCACAAAGAAACTCCTGGCAATAAAGCATCCTGGAAAGAAACCACGCCGGGCAATTCAAAAAGCATTGAATTGAATGAAGTCGTTTCAAGAGAAGAGGAAAGAATCGTTACCAAAGACCAGGAATTGAACCGCGTCTTGGGTGGTGGAATTGTGCCCGGAAGTCTTGTGTTGGTGGCAGGAGAACCTGGCATAGGAAAATCAACTTTGTTCTTGCAGGATGCTTTGATGATGCATGATTTGAGGATCCTTTATGTGAGTGGAGAAGAGAGCGAGCAACAAATAAAAATGCGTGCCAATCGCATCAATGTAGCACATGATGCTTTTTATTTACTCACTGAAACATCGACCCAGAGCATCTTTCAGGAGATCAAAAAAATAAAACCACAGCTGGTCATCATCGACTCTATTCAAACATTGCAATCGCCTTATATTGATTCTTCTCCTGGCACCATTTCACAAATCAGGGAATGCACAGCAGAGTTTCAGCGTTTTGCCAAAGAGACACAGACCCCTGTTTTCCTTATCGGGCACATCACCAAAGATGGAAGCATTGCAGGCCCAAAATTGTTGGAACACATGGTTGATACGGTATTGCAATTTGAAGGTGATCAGCATTATGCATACCGGATTTTGCGCACCACTAAAAATCGTTTTGGTTCGACCGCAGAATTGGGAATTTATGAGATGACTGGGACGGGAATGAAACCAGTGATGAATCCATCAGACATTCTGATCAACCAAAAAGAAGAACAATTGAGTGGTATTGCCATTGGTGCAACCATGGAAGGATTGAGGCCATTGCTGATTGAAGTGCAGGCATTGGTTACCCCTTCCGTATATGGAACACCTCAACGCACAGCCAGTGGGTTTGACTTAAGAAGACTACAGCTTTTGCTGGCGGTTCTTGAAAAAAGGGGCGGATTCCATTTTGGAACCAAGGATGTTTTCGTCAATATTGCCGGTGGATTGAAAATTGAAGATCCTGCCATTGACCTGGCGATGGTTTTTGCTTTACTGAGTTCTTATGAAGATGTTCCCCTTTCACAAAAAACCTGTTTTGCCGGCGAAGTGGGATTGAGCGGAGAAATCAGGGCAGTGAACCGGGTTGATCAACGGATTTCTGAAGCAGAAAAACTTGGATTTGACAGCATCGTCATCAGCAAGTACAATAGAAAAGCCGAACCGCACAAGGGAATCAAGACCATCTCCGTAGCATTGATTGAAGAGGTTTACCGAACGATATTTCAGTAAAGCAAGTCACATGGTAAAGGCCTGGTATGATGCTTTATTGCATCTATTCTATCCCTCCCTGTGTTATGGCTGCAACAATGAGCTGATCCAGGGTGATCAGTTTATCTGTCTTCAATGCCAGACTGAACTGGGCCGGACGCAATTTGAAGACATCAGGAACAATCCCGTTGAAAAGCTATTTTGGGGCAGGGCTGACATTCAATTTGCAGCGAGCACATTCTATTATATAGACAAGACTCCTTTACAGCAGATCATCCATCATATTAAATACAAAGAAGAAAAAGAACTGGGTATCCATATGGGTGAAATCATGGGGTTCCATGGATCAGGCCTTTTCAAAACATATGAAACTGATCTCTGCATCCCCATGCCATTGCATCCCAAAAAAGAATACAAAAGAGGATACAACCAGGCTACGCTGTTGTGTGAAGGGATGTATAAACAGACGGGGATTCCTTATAATGAAAAGGTCCTGGTGCGCAATGAGAACACCAGGACCCAGACAAAAAAATCAAGGATAGAGAGATGGGAAAATGTTGCTGCTGTGTTTGATGTCTGTGAACCTTTGATCATCAAAGACAAACATATTTTGTTGGTGGATGATGTGGTCACAACCGGGGCCTCAACAGAAGCCTGTGTGAACAGGCTGATGCAACATGGGGCAAAAACAGTAGGCATCTATAGCCTGGCTTTCACCCTTTAGGATTATTTAAGGTATGCAGTGATTTCTTCACCCATGGGCTTGACCTTGCTTGGGAATACAGCCAGGAGTGTTCCTTTTTCATCCAAGAGAAACTTGGTGAAATTCCACTTGATTTCAGCATCCATCACACCGTTCTCCGCTTTGCTTGTCAACCACTTGAACAATGGATGAATATCAGTTCCTTTAACAGAAACCTTTTCTGCCATCACAAAACTCACACCATAATTCTTTTGACAGAAATCATTGATCTCTGCATTGGTTCCTGGCTCTTGTCCACCAAAGTTGTTGGCAGGAAAACCAACAATAACCAATTTGCTGCCATATGCTTTGTGCAATTGTTCCAATTCAGCATACTGTGGTGTATACCCACATTTTGAAGCGGTGTTGACAATCAATACTTTCTTTCCTTTGAACTTAGAAAAATCAATGGTTTGTCCTTCAATGGATGGAACCTTGAACTGGTGAATGGTTGAGGGGCCTGCAGCAAAAAGTGCAAGGGCTATCATCATGGCTTTGATCATACAATTTGTTTTATTTAGCAATGTAACACTTTCAAAGAGAAAAGGTTGATGAAAGCCTGCTCTTGTTGTCCTTGCGGCGGTATATCATTATCTTTATAATATGTTATTCAGTGAAATCCCCGGACAAGGTGCAGTAAAGGCCAATTTGGTCAATCTTGTGAGCAGCAACAGGCTCAGCCATGCCCTGCTTTTGCTGGGAAAAGAAGGCAGCGGTGCCCTTGCGCTTGCCCTTGCGCTTGCCCAATATGTGGTATGCGAAAAAAACAAGCCGGGAGCTGCTGATGGAGAAGCCTCCTTGTTTGGAGAGCCTACCCTGACAACAACCTTTATGGCAGATGCCTGCGGCGATTGTCCCTCCTGTAAAAAATCTGCAGCACTGATCCACCCTGACATCCATTTTTCGTATCCAACCATCGTGAAAACGGCTGGAGACAAGCCCATTGCGAGCGATTTCATCCAGGAATGGAGAAGCTTTGTTGCCCAAACCCCTTTCGGCAATGCATACGACTGGCTTCAGAGCATTGGGGCTGAAAACAAGCAGGGAAACATTACTTCCAATGAATGTGAAGAGATCATCAGGAAGCTTAACCTCAAAAGTTTTGAAAGCGGTTACAAGATCCTGATCCAATGGATGCCCGAATACCTTGGACTGATAGGCAACAAATTGCTCAAATTGATTGAAGAGCCTCCTGCCAATACCCTGCTCATCTTTGTGGCCCAAGACGAATCGAAATTGCTTGCTACCATATTGTCCAGAACGCAGCTGGTCAAAATCAACCAACTGGAATCAAAAGACATACAGGAGTGGCTGATCAATAAACAGGCTGTTCCGAGAGAAAAAGCATTGTCCATCGCCCCATTGAGTCAAGGGAACATGCGAGAGGCCTTCCAGATATTGCACAACAGCGATGAAAACTGGGAAGAAATTTTAAGGGAATGGCTGAATGCCATCCTCAAGAATGGCCCTGCAGCACAGGTGAAATGGGTTGATGACAATAGCAAACTGGGGAGAGAAAAACAAAAACAATTCCTCGCCTATTTCATTCACCTGCTTTCCAGTGCTGTTCACATCGCCAATGTGGGAACAGCACCTGAAATTGCAGAAAATGAGCTTGATTTTGCCAATCGCTTGCTAAGACTCGCAGCGACTGAACAACTTGAAGCCATCGTTACTGAACTCGACAGGGCATCCTATCAGGTAGAAAGAAATGCCAACCCCAAAATGCTGTTCATGGCCCTGACCATCAAAATTTATCATATCATAAAGGATAAAGCAGTAATTTTGGTACATTGATATAGATTATGGGATGTAGTTCATGCGGTACGAAAGACGGAAAGCCAGGCGGCTGTAAAAGCAACGGCGGATGCAGCTCAGGCGGATGCAATAGACTTAATGTACATGACTGGCTTGCCAATTTGCCTTTTACAGACCCTGCAGTATCCTGCAGAATCGTAGAGGTAACATTCAGCAACGGCAGCAGAAAGGAATATTTCAAGAATACAACGCTTCATCATTTCAACAAGGGCGAATTGGTCAGTGTTGAAGGTGTTGGAGGATTTGATGTTGGCATGGTCAACCTCAGCGGAGAGCTGGTGCGGATGCAACTCAAAAAGAAGCGGATTGCAGAAGACAGTGCAGAACTCAAGAAAATATTGCGCAGGGCCACAGAAGTGGACATCCAAAAATGGGAAGAGAACAAGGCACGTGAAAAAGAAGCCCTTGCCCGCTCACGCGCCATTGCGAGGCAGTTGAAGCTGAGCATGAAAATCTGTGAAGTTGAATTTCAGGCCGATGGCAGAAAAGCCACCTTCTTCTATACAGCAGAAGACCGTGTCGATTTCCGCGAACTGATCAAGATATACGCAGGAGACTTCAAGGTAAAAGTCGAAATGAAACAAATCGGTGCCCGGCAGGAAGCTGCAAAAGTGGGTGGCATCGGAAGTTGTGGAAGGGAGCTCTGTTGCAGCAGCTGGCTCAACGAGTTCAAAAGTGTAACCACCGCCATGGCGCGTTACCAGAACCTCAGCATCAACCAGACTAAACTGAGCGGACAATGCGGACGCCTCAAGTGCTGCCTCAATTATGAATTGGACAGTTATCTCGATGCACTGCAGCATTTTCCTGACCATGCAGAAGTATTGCATACCACCAAGGGCAATGCCAACCTGATCAAAAAAGATATTTTCAAAAACATCATGTGGTATACGCTTCCCGATAGCAACAAGCAATACCCGCTCACCATTGATACGGTCAAGAAGATCAAGGCAATGAACGAGAAAGGTCAAAGACCAGACGAATTGGAAACTGCTGAAATTGTCAGTGCTTCAGGCAAGGCAAAAGAAGCTGAACCACAGTTTGTGGAATTGGTGGGTCAAATCAGTCTTCGTTCGCTTGACAGGAATGCTCAAAAAAGAAAGGGACAACGTTCAGGCCCAGTACCCAACAGGGAAAGAGGTCAGTCCAACAATCCTAACCAGGGACCAAGAGACAGAAGCCAGTCGAACAATCCCAACCAAGGACCCAGGGAAAGGCCGAAAATGCAGGAAAAAACTGCAGGAAGCCAAGCGACAAGGCCTCAGGGACAAGCTGGCGGAAGACCCCAAAGGGAAAGGCCCCAAGGTCAGGCAAGGCCACAGGCACCGAGAGAGAAGGCAAACCCTCAGGCTCCTGATGCTCCACGCACCAAACCAAGCATCCAGATCAACAAGGAGAAATAATTCCTGCTTATCTAAACAGCAGGTAGCAGACCAGCCATACCGCTGGTGCAGCAAGCAAAATGGAATCAAACCGATCCAGGAATCCTCCATGCCCGGGCATGAAAGAACCACTGTCTTTTACTCCTGCAATGCGTTTGAGTTTACTTTCTACCAGGTCTCCAATAGTACCACTGATGGCATTCACCAAAGAGATGATGAGCAAGGCCCAGCTGGTCTCAAATTGCCAAAATGCTATCAAGAGGATGAGTCCGGAACTGAGGATGATACCGCCAATGGTTCCTTCCCAGGTTTTTTTGGGAGACCATACCGTCAATGGTGTTTTACCAATCATTGAGCCAACAATATAGGCCATAGTATCATTGATCCAAATGCCAAATACCAATAAGATGCAAATGATTTTTCCATTGAACCCTGATAATGCATGTGCAAAAAAACCACTGTCATGTGCCTGTGACCAAATCCAACCTGACCGAAGGTTGATGAGCAAAGCGAGGGTTAGCGAAATGTAAAAAAATCCCAAGACAGATTGTTTCAAGTGCTTGAAACCGTATTGTTTATCTGCAAAAAAATTGACAGGGATGAGCACCAGTCCAATCCTTACGATCCAATACCCGATATCACTTAAGAGCAATCCATTGATCTCCAGTGAGCCTGCAGAGGACATCAACATGACACCCCATCCGATGATGGGAAAAAGCAGGCGATCAAACCACAATCTCCACTGAACCTCAGGATGAATAAGGCTTGACAATTTTTGGAATTCATACCAGGCACCAAAATGCACCAGTGAGAACAACAGAAAAAAGCTCCACTCATTCCAAAACAGGCCCGTCAACATGATGACTGCATAAACAATGGCTGTTTTTGCCCTGGTTTGGAATACCTCTTTGTTCAGCGCCATTATTCAATTGTTTTTTCAAATCTCTTGTAGGCAAAAAAGAAAAATGCAATGGCAAAAAGGCCCCACCACAACGGATATTTATCATCCATGCTTTCTACCAAAGATTGTCCAGTACGCCTGAGATAATAGACTTGACCAACAGCAATGGCATTGTTGACAAAATGCGCCAATATAGGAACCCAAATGTTTTGACTTGCAGCAAAAAGCAGGCCCAATACAATGCCTAGTGCTGTGCGCGCAAAAAAACCATAGAATGAAAAATGGATGGCACTGAACAACAATGATGTAACAATGATGCTCACCCACATGTTGCCGGTGGAGCGGTGCATCAGGTTCTGAAAACCTCCTCTGAAAAAAACCTCTTCCACTACTGCAGGAACAAATGCCATGACAACCAATGAAATCAATAGGTCTGGAATTCCCTTCATTTGCGACATCACTTCAACCTGCTGCATGTACTTGTCTTCCATCTCTTTGAAATACAATTTCATGGAGGGTGTAACAGGAATCATTTCGTTGAGGCTAGTAAGTGATCCTGCAATCACAATCATGATCAACATGATGATGATGGCCCAAACATGGGTTTTCCATGAAGATGTCTGTGAAAAGCCCAACAACTGCATTGGCCTGGTATTGATGATCCTTGCTGTGAGCAGGGCGGGAACCAAAAAAATAAAAATTGAAAGCAGGGTCTGTGTAACCCTTACCTGGTTGGCAAAGGCAGGATTGCTCATCGACAATTGCATGTCTGCCATCCCCTGACCCGTCATGAGTTTCCAGACAAAAAAAGAAAGAAAACCTCCGACCATGAACCCAACACCCATCAATCCAATCAAAATAAACAAGCCCGATTTCTCATTCAAGCCCGGTCTGTTTTCCATTTGCTGTTCCATAATTGTTATTTGTAACTTTGCAACAATTGAATGGTAAAGATAGGCAACATAACATTATCTGAATTCCCGCTTTTGCTGGCGCCCATGGAAGATGTCAGTGACCCGCCATTTCGTGCAGTATGCAAGAAACATGGTGCAGACCTGATGTATACAGAATTCATCAGCAGTGAAGGGTTGATCAGGGATGCCATGAAGAGCAGACAGAAACTGGATATTTTTGAAGAGGAACGTCCGGTAGGGATTCAGATTTTTGGAGGTGATGAAGAAGCCATGGCCATCAGTGCAGGCATTGTTGATGCCGTGAATCCTGATTTGCTGGACATCAATTTTGGTTGTCCTGTAAAAAAAGTGGTGTGCAAGGGTGCGGGGGCGGCGGTGTTGAAAGACATCGACCTGATGGTGAGGCTAACCAAAGCTGTCATCAAATCCTGCCATGTACCAGTAACCGTGAAAACCAGGCTGGGATGGGATTTTGACAGCATCAATATCCTTGAGGTGGCAGAAAGACTGCAGGATATCGGTGTGCAGGCATTGTCCATCCATGGAAGAACAAGAAGCCAGTTGTATAAAGGAGAGGCCGACTGGAGCTGGATTGCAAAAGTGAAGGACCATCCCAGGATCAAGATTCCCATTTTTGGAAATGGCGATGTCGACTCACCACAAAAAGCATTGGAATACAAAAACAAATATGGTGTCGATGGCATCATGATCGGAAGGGCCGCCATTGGCTATCCCTGGTTTTTCCGTGAGGTGAAACATTATTTTGCAACAGGCCAAACACTTCCCCCACCCACAATCGAAGAAAGGATTGAGGTGATCAGACAACACCTCAGCGCATCGGTTGCCTGGAAAGGCCCCAGAATAGGGATTTTTGAGATGAGAAGGCATTACGCCAACTACCTCAAAGGGATCGACAACATCAAGCCACTGCGTTCAAAACTGGTGATGCTGAACACCATGGAAGAAATTGAAGAAACATTGGAAAATTTCAGCACATCGATCTTATCCGAAGCATGAACTACTCTACCATAGATTCTCCAGCACTGTTGGTTTTTCCATCACTGGTCAAAAAAAATATTGCTGAAATGATCAGGATGGTCGGCGATGTAAACCGCCTTCGACCACACATCAAAACACACAAGACTGCAGAAGGCATCCGCCTGATGATGGATGCAGGCATCAACAAATTCAAGTGTGCCACCATTGCTGAAGCCGAGCTTCTGGCCATGATAGGTGCCAAAGATGTTTTGCTGGCGCATCAGCCGGTAGGGCCAAAGGTTGAACGTTTGCAACAACTCACCATCCAATATCCCCAAACACAATTCTCCACCATAACAGATCACCTTGATGCTGCAAAACAAATTGGTGACGTTTTTGATGAGCAAGCACAATCCATGGGTGTCTATATCGACATCAATGTTGGCATGAACAGGACAGGCATTGCTCCAGATGAAACTGCATTGGCACTCTATGAAGGATTGATGCATATGAAAGGCATCCATTTCATGGGACTGCATGTATATGATGGCCAACACCGCCAGGCAGATCCTGCTGCGCGTGAAACCGCCTGTGACGAAGCATTTCAAGCTGTCTATGGATTGATTGACATGATGGCATCAAAAGGATATCCCCGCCCCTTTATCATTGCTGGTGGCTCTCCCAGCTTTTCCATCCATGCCAAAAGAATGGACAGGGATTGCAGCCCCGGCACCAATATTTTCTGGGACCGCGGATATGGCCTGATCTGCCCTGAGCAGGAATTTGAACCCGCCGTGCATATCCTCACGAGGGTCATCTCATTGCCTGCGTCAAACCGCATTTGTCTTGACCTTGGACACAAGGCAGTTGCTTCTGAAAACGAGTTGGCCAAAAGGGTGTATTTCCCCGAGCATCCCGAACTGAAAGCAGTAGGACAAAGCGAGGAGCACCTGGTCATGGAACTGGCTCCAGGACATGGTTTCAAGCCCGGCGACACACTGATTGGCATCCCCTATCATATTTGCCCAACTGTTGCTCTTCATGAAACATTGGTTGCGGTTGAGGGAGAAAAAGTTGTGGGTGAGTGGAAGGTGGAGGCAAGAAAAAGGAAGATCAGCTGTTGATGCCCGCCATATTGCTTAACTTTGCAGCCTTAATACCTTAACATGACCGTACACAAGGAAGGATTTCCCACCATTGCCCTCGTCACCATGCTCTGCCTGTTGCTGGGCTTTGCCACCAATCTTCACCTTGAACCCAACACTCCATTGTTGGCTTGGGTAATTTATATTGTCCTGCTGGGTTTTTGGCTCTTCATCATTTCCTTCTTCAGGATACCGGCAAGAACATTTACATATGACGAGAATTCAATTGTGTCACCAGCTGACGGAAAAGTTGTTGTGATCGAGGAAACTTTTGACACAGAATATTTCAATGAAAAAAGATTACAGATCTCTGTTTTCATGAGTCCTGCCAATGTGCATGTGAACCGTTATCCGGTTTCAGGAAAAGTGGAATACAGCCAGTATCACAAAGGAAAATACCTGGTGGCCTGGGATCCAAAGTCTTCTACAGAAAACGAACGCCACAGCATTGTGATTTCCAATCCCAAAGTAACCATGCTGGTCAAACAGATTGCCGGTGCCCTGGCCAGGAGAATCGTAAACTATGCTGTACCTGGCGAACAAGCCAAACAGAACGAGGAACTGGGTTTCATCAAATTCGGTAGCCGTGTTGACTTGTTGTTGCCCATCGGCACCAAGGTCAATGTAAAGATTGGAGACACCGTTAAAAATGGTGTCAGCATACTGGCCACCATTTGATTTCCTGCTTAAAAAATTTTCATCAGCTCACCTAAGTTTTGGATCACATAGGTGGGCTTGATCTTGGGCGTATGCGGAACGGCAGGATTGAAATAGGCTGTATCCCATCCTGCATTCAGTGCGCCCAGGATATCCACCTCCAGGGTATCTCCCACCATGATGCTTTTATCTGCCGTTGTATTGGTCTTGTTCAGGGCATATTCAAAAATGGCCGCATGTGGTTTCATGATGCCCGCCTGCTCTGATGTGATGACTTCCTTGAAAAAATGACTGATTCCACTGTTCTTGATCTTCAGGTGCTGCGTTGTCTCAAAGCCATTGGTGATCAGGTGCATGGGATATTTTTTTTCTGAGAGATAATTCAACAGCTCCATACAATGCGGAAAGAGATTGGTTTTGGTGGGAAGGATATCCAGATAACGATCACTCATTTTCTTTGACAGGGGTTCATCTGTTATTTTGTAATCCACCAGGGTTCGCCACATCCTTCTCCAGCGAAGTTCTTCCCTGTTGATATATCCTTTCCTGAACCTGTCCCAATAAATATTGTTGTGGTGCTGATAGGTTTTGTGGAACTGATCAAAATCACCTGTTGCCTTTTCATCCAGCTTCAATTCTGCATAAAGGTCGCGGAGGGTGGCTTCAGAATTGGTTTCAAAATCCCAGAGGGTATGGTCAAGATCAAAAAAAAGATGCTCGTATTGCTTTGCTTTCATGTTTGCAAAGTTATGCATCCTGGCTTTCCCTAACTTTGAAAAAATCTCAGCCATGAATGTTGTCATCAGCGGAGCATCGAAAGGAATCGGAAGGGCCATCGCCGAACATTTTGCAGCAGAAGGGGCAAACCTGTTTCTCTGTTCCAGGAACATGGACAAGACCGTTGACTGGCAACAACAGTTGATGAAAAAACATGGCATCAACATCACTACATTCAATGCGGATTTGTCCAATGCAGATAAGGTAAAATCTTTTGCTGCACAGCTATTGAAGGCAACGAATGAGATTGATGTACTCATCAACAATGCAGGCAACTATGTGCCGGGATCCGTCTACAATGAACCCGAAGGACAACTGGAGCAGATGATCAACCTGAACCTTTATTCTGCCTATCACCTCACCAGGGCATTGATTGCAACCATGATCAAAAAAGGAAGCGGGCATGTTTTCAATATTTGTTCCATTGCTGCGCTGAAAGCCTATGCCAATGGCGGATCCTACAGCATCAGCAAGTGGGCCCTGGCGGGGTTCAGCGAAAACCTAAGGGAAGAAATGAAAGCATTTAATATAAAAGTTACAACCGTACACCCAGGAGCCACCTTGAGCAGTTCATGGGATGGGTTTGACATCGACCCCAAACGCATCATGGAAGTGGATGATATTGCCAAGATGATCATTGCCGCCAGCAAACTGTCTGCGCAGGCCTGCGTTGAGGAAATTATTATCCGACCTCAACTGGGAGACATTTAGGCGTCTGCGAATTTGTAGCCCACACCCCTTACAGAATGAAAATGCCTGGGCTCACGGGGATCCGTCTCAAAATATTTCCTGAAGTTCAGGATGAAGTTGTCGATGGTTCTGGTGGTTGGGAAAACCTGATAACCCCATACGGCTTGTAAAATTTTCTCCCTTGAAACCACTTCGTTGCGGTATTCAATCATCAGTTTGAGCAACATGATTTCTTTTTTGCTCAGGCTGATTAAATCTCCTTTTGTATTGGTAGCAGTTTGTGCCTTGAAGTCTATGCTGTTGCCACCAAAAGCATAATGGTCACCGAGGGTGGTTTTCTCATGCAGTCTTCTGTTTTTCTCAATCAATTTATCTACCCTAAGCAACAGTTCCTCCAGATTAAAAGGTTTGGTCAGGTAATCGTCTGCCCCTCTTTTTAACCCCGCCACACGATCTGCACTGCCAGACCTCGCACTGAGCATCAGGATGGGCGTATCGATGTTGTTGAGCCTGATGGTTTCACAAACATCAAACCCATCTACCTCAGGCAACATCACATCCAATAAAATCAAGTCGTAATATTCCTCCTCCACTTTCTTCAGGGCCAGTGCACCGTTGTTGGCACAGGTAACCTCATAACCCTCCAGTTCAAGATTGAGTTTCAGGGCCTCAAGCAAGTTCTCTTCGTCTTCCACCAACAATATAGAGGCTTTTGCAGGATTCATCATGATCGGTTTTTGGGTAATATCACCTTGAAAACAGTTCCAACAGGATGATTGTTCTCAATGGAGATAGAACCTTTATGGTCTTTTACAATCTTGGTGCTGAGGTAGAGCCCCAACCCAGTTCCTTTTGTTTTTCGCTTGGACTCATCCCCCACCCGATAAAACTTCTCAAACACTTTTTGCTTTTCCGCATCTGGAATTCCTGCACCCAGATCAGCCACTTTGATGATGGCCTGATGCTCCAGCTCCTGAAGACTAACCGATATGGGCATTTCGGGAGTGGTATATTTAACAGCATTTTCAATGAGGTTATTGAGTACTAGCCTGATCAAGAACTCCTCGCCATTCAATACCACTGGACCTGAAACCTCCAGAGCAAATGACCTGGCCGGGTACCTTTTTTGGAAAGCACTGACCGCTGAAGAAAGCATTTCCGCACAATCAAATTCTTGTTTGGTGAGCTGGTATCCGCCAGACTCCAGTTGTGAGCTGAGGAGGATATTGTTGCACAGTGCATCAAGCCTTTCGGTTTCATTGATGGCATCACCCAGAATCTTGGATTGACGCTCTTCATCCAACTTGTGCCTGCGCAAGGTTTCAAGATTCAACTTGGTCACAGCGATGGGTGTTTTCAATTCATGGGTAACCGCCATCATGAAGTTTTTTTGCTGCAGGTGATAGCGGATTTGACGGCGCACCACACTGTAGACAAAAACGGCACCCAAAATGGTGATGATGAGAAAAGTAAACCCCTCTCCAATATATTGTTGTGCATTCCTGTCATGCGCATCTTTCAAAGCATCAATTGCTCCCGGGGAAAGGGCACTGTTCTTCATTGCCTGCTCCAACTGAAAGGCCAGCATCAGGTCATTCTGTTGATCCAGTTCAATATACCACCAGGCCAGGGCGGCAATCAGGTAGATCAGCAACAACCAGAAAACATAATTGATGAACTTGAGTGGAATGCGATCAAAAAATTTACGCATCTTATTTCTGTTTTTCCAAGCGAAGACCGACATTGAAAACATGATGGAGTGGTTCAATCCGCATGTCGTGGCTGATCTGAATGGTATAGCTTCCGGGCTTGATGAACCTTACCGGATCCTTGTAAAGCAAGACCCGGTGATCAAAAATATCATCCATTCCGGAACCCAACCAACGGTTGTTGGCTGCCAAAGGAATATCAAAACGTTCGGAGCGCGCAACTGAATCGCCGGGTAATTTACTCTTTAAACGGATCCAGACATTGTTGTACTCGTAGGCATCAGCGTGGCGAAATAAAAAATAGACAAGATAATTGGCGCTGGTATCCTTGATTTCAAAGTTGAATTCATTCGTTTGGGCATTGGACCATTCATTTCCCGGCATGAAAACGACTTTCTCATACAGACCCGTTTCGGTGCAAGAAACAACAGTCAATAAGGATGCAATGACAATTAGCTGTTTGAATGACATGTGGCAAAGTTAGGCATCAATCCATAAATGGCACTGAAAATGCAAAAACGATTAGAGCACGTTTAGGATCTGCTCTTTGGCCTTTTCCAGCTCATCTTTCATCTCCACCACTGATTTCTGGATTTCTGCATCATATGCTTTCGACCCGGTCGTATTGATTTCCCTTCCAATTTCCTGGAGCAGGAATGAAAGCTTACGGCCTTTTGAAATTTCCTGCTCGGCCAGCAGGGTCCTGAAATAAACACAGTGGTTGGAAAGCCTTACTTGTTCCTCAGTAAGGTCTATTTTCTCTATATAATAAATCAATTCCTGCTCAAACCTATTCTTGTCAACATTGTCCTTCCCTACCTGCTCTTCCAGGAGCTTCATGATGTTTTCACGGATCTTCTGTTTCCTCAATGGTTCGAGGCTGATTACTTTTTGTTGCAGGGTTTCAATATTGGCGATGCGGGAGAGCAATTCATTTTCCAGGGCCAGTCCTTCGTCTGTCCTGTGCTTGTTGATCATGGCAATGGCGTCTTCAATGGTAGATTTGTATGCCGCCCATTCTTCATCGCTGGTGGTTTCTGTTGAAGTGGACACCACTTCAGGCATCCGCAGGATAGAGGCCAGCAATTGGCTGTCATCTGCTGCCAAACTTTCTGCCAGGCCTTTGATCTGGTTGTAATATGATGCAGCAAGATCTAAGTTGACTGAGGTTGGCCTGGTGGCGCCGTTTTGCTTGATGAT
>Ga0222712_10002561_pt1 | contig 20675 bp, 27 predicted proteins | sample C33_657DmetaG_FD_165043 | JGI IMG/M metagenome (GOLD analysis project Ga0222712, IMG submission 165043) | Estuarine water microbial communities from San Francisco Bay, California, United States - C33_657D | ecosystem: Environmental > Aquatic > Marine > Unclassified | place: USA: California... | reverse complement strand
TTCAAGGGAGCACGCGGAGGACGCACTAACTCCAACTCCAACAACATTCTCGCTAACTCGGGCATCATCGCACACACCGGTGCCATCACACAATGCTCACCCACTGATAACACTTTCTTTTGTAGTCTCTCTAGGCTCGTTGGGATCTTACAGTATATTATATTCCTAATAGCTATCGTATTTGTGATTTATTACTTAGTACTTCCTTTCCTTGCCAAAAAGTTAGGGTTCTCCCGGTCAGGAAAGAGCTATGGCCGATGAGTTTGTATTACAGAACGAGTAATTATACTTAAACGGTATCTTCTCGATATATATAATGCATATATATCCAGACTGTACATTGGTTACTGCATGTTACAATTTCAACTCTGTGCATAAAGCCGCGAGAACACCAGAAGAACTATTGCAGGGTATACAAACCGTTTTAGAAATACCCTTTTATCTCGTGATCTTTTGTGATAACACTATGACACAGGCTATCACACACGAACGACAGAGACGCGGGTTAGCAGATGTAACCCGAGTGTATGAAGTGAATTTTGAACATATATGGTCGTATCAATTTCTCGATGCAGTTAAGACAAACCGACTCGCCTACCATCCAACGAAGGATGAACGTACCTCTGCAGAGACTCATCTGATCACGTGTAATAAGTTCGACTTTGTATTGCAGACCATACAAGAAGATCCCTTTTCTACACGAAAGTTCGCCTGGATCGACTCGGTTGTACGAGAGAATATGGCAAAAATATGCGAGAACTATACCCATACCATCCTGTATAAAATTCTCAACTCTATCACTGAGAAATTCCATATACAAATTCTCAATGTATGTGATAAGAAATATAAAGAGGCAGAACACAAGAGAGAGTATTATGAGCGGTATCAATGGCTTGTCTGTGGAAGCTTTTTTACTTGTGGGAAAGAGGTTGGGACAAAAGTATTAAGTCGTCTAAAGGAAATTGTCACTCTCACTACTCAACAAGGATACGGGCATGGAGAGGAAATGTTCTACCTTGAAGTGCTTGACGAATATTATGACGATATTGTGCGATCGTATGGCGACTATGGACAGATCTTGAATAATTTCCTTTCCCCCACGAAAAATATTCATTATATTGTCAATTATCTTGTTAAAGGGTATTCCTCTAGATCGTATCACAGGGAATGCTATGATTGCTGTTGGTATCTGATACGAGCTATTGAATCCTTCGATTTACATGTTTCCTACGATTTAATGATGAATATATATTTTTATTACTTTTTATCAGCATTTTATTATAAACGCGAGGAAGCAAAGGGAATTGTTGAGAAAATCCGCCTATTATGTGAGAAAAACCCTTATTTTCATCTGGAATTTCAGAAAAATAAAGACTTCTATACCCAACAATTCTCATTTGTTTAATAAATCCCATTTCCACCAAAGGGATAATTCATTCCGTTATTTTGCGTGGGGACTTTTCCTTCAATTAATCCACTAAAGATAAACATATTTCCGATGAATAAGGTGGGTTGCATATTGTTGTGTGCGTTAGATCCGCCAGTATTATTAATGGTGATTCCTGTTGTATTGCTTCCTGTTGTTTGACCTACATTTCCATTATCTGCAACATCTCTTACTGTAATTGGTTCTTGCACGTCTGTTGAATTCGCCTGATTTGAATAGCCGTGGGCGTGCCCTGGATCGGTGATACCATGGTTGTGCGTAGGCATTTCAGCAATGGTTAAGGTATGCGTCTCTTCACCAATAAACTGACCCGCTGTACGCGTCGTTAAATTCGATCCATTGGGTCCTATTCCACTTCCGATAACACCGAGTACATAGCCAGCCGGATTAGGTAATTTAAATGTCGTACTGGCAGTTGATCCATATGTGGTTCCAATAACTTCATACGATCTGAAAATGTTTGTATAGAATAGAACATGAGCAGTATTTCTAAGTCGTTCCCCGACCTTCAGCGCAGACAGTATATCACAAGTGACCAGTTTGATACCAGTATTTTCACCTATACGACCTATACTGATCCAAGCCTGGCAACACGTGGAAGGCTGCTTGTACATTCTAATGCAACCCCTTCTAACTGTGGACCCAGAAGAATCTTGCGTGAAAATGGAAAGAAGTTACATTCAGGCACACACCCCGATCTGAAAGATCCTACGACTACTCTACCCTACACCTACCTGGTTGGAGTATATGATATCATATCTGGCATTAGCGGATTTGTCAACCCCAATGCGGCATTTTTGTCTGTATTAACTACCGATAAGAGCTACCAGGATGATTTAGCTACATACCAAGTGGAAGCAAGTTTTAATCTCAATCTTCCAGGTATTGGGTCTAATTATCCAAATACAGGGGGTCAGATTCTTGGACCATCTGTAAATACGGGTGGTACAATCCAAACGATTGGTCTTGTTGAATGCTCTGAAGCTCATAGCACACAGCTTATGCATACGGCAGGATATATTCTTGCTGCACCTGATTCTCTTGGCGTATACCCTGCTCCCGCCCGTTGTAATGTTAACTACGGTGCTTATACAATCAATGCGCAATCCAATATCGTTTCCCTCAGTGCAAATGTCTATGCTAGCAATGGTACCGTGCTTGGATCCAATGTGGTCGCCCTCTCTAACATTACCGCAAATACTGGTAATATTACAGCCACAGCTGGTAATGTAAATATAACTGCTGGAATATTACAATTAAATTCAAGCTGTTCTGGGGTTGTAAGCATGGCCGTTGGTCCAAATGTTAATCGTCCAGGAGGAAGTAGTTATGCATATCGCACGATTTTAACAAATAAAGTCACAGCTAACTCAATCATTATTGGCTCTGCTAGAAACCAAACTGCTGGCCAAGTATCTATCGAAGCGCTAGTGCCTGGAACATCATTTCAAGTTGTTACAGCTACTGCATATACAGGCGATGTAATGTGGATGCTCATCAACAACTAAAAATTGAAGAAGCTCGTCACATCTAATCCTGTCCCCATGGAACCAACCTTTCCTTCCATTCTTCATCTTCTTGCGTACAACGGATACGAAGATGAAGCATATAAAGGTGCAATGGTCTGCACAGAGACCTGGAGTGATCCTAGAGTCTTCTGTCCTAAACTTCTGAATCGCAAACTAGGACTTCAACAGATAACCCTCCTTGGGATCCTGGCCTGTAATGCCCATCCAAACAGATTTCCTCGTATTCGTCAGCTTGTCGCGTGGGGGGCGAAGGTTGATATTCCCAATATGAATGGATTCACCCCTTTACAAAGTGTCGCCATGGCTGGCCATCGTGCTCCCAAAGAACTCTTTACCTTCTTACTGGATCATGGCGCAAATCCGAATGGAGCCCCAGGAGAAACAAACCCCATGACCATTCTTGCCATGAACAATTCCATCGATCAAATGCAAGAGCTGCTGGATCGTGGAGCGGATATCAATCATCGGAGTTCAAATGGATATACCCCCCTATTAAATGTCTGTTCATCCTTCGTTCACCAATGGGTTCCGCAAATCAAGGACGAAACCATACACTTCTTATGCCAGAATGGAGCGGATGTCCATGCTGAAGATGAGTCAGGGCACACAGCTCTGCAAATCTGTCTCTATATGAATGAACCTCGCTATGCATGTATCCTTCTTCAGTATGGAGCAAAGATGCCTACATATGGGATGTGGGCGGCTATAGATAGTCTGCACAGCGAAACTATTCGCTTCTTTATTAATCACGGAATTCCCCTTCCTGACGATGCGCTCTTGGTCGCCATCGAAAATAATACTCCAGCTGAAGTAAAGGTTCTGCTCGAGTGCGGAGCCTGTCCAAATAAACCCTTGTATGGGAAACCCCCGCTGTTTCAGGCAGCCTTATGTCTGAGATCTGATGCGTCAATTCAGATCCTTCACCACCTCTGTGACGCAGGAGCGAATGTTCATTCTCTCTCGATCTTTGATTCCTTAAGCCCAGAACCTATTCTCTATGGTCTGGTTCGCCAATATATAAGGGGGAGGAACCCATATGTTCTCGAGGGAATCAAGTATCTTCATTCCCGCGGTGCACAATCTCCTCCAAAAAGTATATGTAAGACCAAATCCTACTGCTTCAGTCAAACAGACTCCAACCAAGATCTAGCCCCTATCTTCGCCTAATTAGATATACCCTATACGTTTCAATGCAAGAAGGGCTGCCAGTTCTACCACACCCCCTGTCAATCCATCATCGTCGGGTGTGGTTCGTTCTCCTGCCATAAGGGAATTTTTTACGCGTACGTTAGCCACTGTATAGAAGGACGTCTCGACGATATTAAAGATACTATGAGCACCAGTTGCCCAGTACAGTCCATAGCGTAGAAATCCATAGCCAAAGAGTAAGCCAGAGATCGTTGTCGTCAGTCCGTAGAAGAGAGACTGGTCAGAATGGACGTATCCAAACACTAACGCCGTGAGTAGGACAAGAAGATGTTCAGATATATATGATCGCAATGCATTGATGGGTAAGGCTCGATATAAGATTTCTTCTGTCGAAGCGGTCAAATGCATCGCAACAATAATGCTGGGAATAAACCATACCTTTGACCAGTCTATCCCTTTCACATCAATGAAACCCCCAAAAATATTGACCAGGATCGATGTAGCCGCGAGGAATGCTCCTACTGCTGCACCGCTCGTATAGGCCGAGGGGGAGTCATTCAAGGCATTTCGTACAGGAAGGGATAGATAGGCTGTTAGATATGTATAAAGACTGTAAAAGAAGGTTGTCACGACGGAAAAGGATAACCTTGAACAAAAGTTTCCTCCAAGCTCTTTACATATGCCCTCTTTCTGGCTAATATAGTTGAACGGTAGATCTTTCGTATAGATGGACGCCATATATACGGAACTTGCTAACACGAAGGACGTTGCCTCCATCTAGAGTATAAAGTGATTAAATACGTCTGCTTTTTCTCTGTCTACGTTTGGTTTTGCGCTTACCCCCTTTATGAAGGACATTGGGACTTGATTTCACGTAGGGACTGGGTGTGAACAGGGAGGGAGGGGAAGGGCGAGGGACATACGGGGCATTCGGAATATAGGGACTATAGGTATTATATCCATTAGGAGGTGCAGCCGAGTTATTCGTTTCATTTGTTTCAGGTATTGCGGGGAGAGGTTTCCCAGGAATCCGAAATTTAGGAGTAGGTGGCGTTGTTTTAGGAGCTAAAAGCTTAGCAATGCGTTGTTTTTCTTCTTGTTCGCGCATACGACCTATATTTCCAAATCGAAGTCTTGGTAGATTCGGACTAGGAGTAGATATAGGGACAGCTAAAGGGACAGCTAAAGGGACAGCTAAAGGGGCAGCTACAGGGGCAGCTACAGGGGAAGCAGCCACCACAGGTTCTTTATATTCAAATGGCATTACTACTCTATTCACTTATTTAAACGGAGAGTCTTACGCCCCTTTCGTTTCCGCTTACGCGTCCGCCCTCCTTTCTGTTCCAGTAGCTTTTGTAAGGCATCATACGCAGATCCTATATCTTCCGTTTCTAAATACAGAGTAATGATCTCCTTAACTTTTTCTGCGTCTTTAGGATAATATCGGCTCAGAGTATCATGGCAGATCACAAATAATCCCGTACGATTCCCTGGCGTGCCAATGAAATTAATATTCTTCCGTTTCACACTCCTTCCCTTTACCTTTGTATAGCCAACCTCAGACTTCTCTTCACATGATCCAGCGCTATCAAAATCAATAAGGATCGGATTCGTGCCTTGAATCAGGACATTATCTGCATGTAAATCACCATGACAGATATCATTGCCTAGTAAAAACCTCATCGCCTTCACCACTCCCTTTAACACCTCTTTGACATCCTTTCCTGTATATCTAACTAAGGATATACTCTCAATATAAGGGATAATAATATATGAAAACGTCGTTCCTTGGTAGGGAAACATACCCCCTTCCACTCCCTGAACAAAAAATCCCTTGTGCTCTTCATCTGCCAGATCGTATATACGTGTATATATATTCAATTCTGTCATAATCAATTGAGAATATAAAGAATCTGCCGAGAATTTCAAGAAATACCGTTGACCTCCTGTGGTAAATGCGTACATGTACTCATGATCTCCAAATTTCGCATAGATATCCTCTGGGTTATTTCCCCCGTTTTCATAGGAAAAGCTCTTCCCATACCTGTCCGTAAAAAAAGCCTCAATGGCACTTTCTGTATTGATTCTTGGACTGAGAGATATGGTAAGGGGCGATGAAGAAAACGATATGGGGGAAAGATTCGACGGAGAAAGTGTCGAGGGGGAGTGTTCACTCATCTATATAGTCTAGATATTCTCACAACAGAGTCTCCAGACCATATTCCACCCTGATGGATTTTTCTGAGTCTGGTTCACTCGAACCACATTCAGCTGTACCTCTTCTTCAACGCCATCTGCTTGTCTTCTCAAGTACTCGTGTTGGCGTATCTTCACTTGCTTCCAATACATTGCACTCGTCTCCCTCCAGCGCGCAGTCAACTCTCGGTGAATACGATCTCCCTCACCAAATTTACACTTGCGAGCCCGAAAACTGATCATTCTAGTCTATAGTATAGTTCCACCTTAATACGACCAACTGATTGAATACGGAACATTTTGGAGAGAAAGCCACTCAAGTGCGCGTTCAAAGCCGTTATGATCTTTCTTCGTCCAGTACTCCTCGAATGAGTACAGTTTTCGTATCTCACTCTTCATCACAGTTTCCCATGTTGGATACCCATCCAGAAAGGATTCCACACTCATCTCATATACATGAGTATAGTCCTTGAATCGTTCAATATAAGCATGGAAATGGTGGCCTCGCTGATTCAGATACTTGCGATGCGGCTCGGGTACAACCAGAGAAAGTGTATAGACCTTCTCTGAATTAAACCAGTAATATGGCTTGCCCGTCTCAGAGCACAGGCTAAGCACGCACCGAATACTCAAGTCAAACCCCATTGGACTTGTTCCTTAGGAGCAGACCAACTTCATTTTTTCAGTGTTCTTCTTACCCCCCTTCTGCGACGTGTACCTCCCTTACCAAAAAGAGGGTTTACAACAGAAACTTCGGTCTCAGCAATTTCCGGATTTGGATTTGGTGCAGTACCTTGAGTGGTTGCACCCACCGCAGCAGCTGCTGTTGCAGCCACCAGATTTGTTTTGGGAAGTTGGCTCTTAAATACTGTATACTCAGGTGACGTAGTCCAATCATCTTTCATATAGAGGTTGAGTGCTGAAAGGGTCTGCTCAGACAGAAGGTTAGCGCCTGTAAGATCATTGCGCAAGCCTTCAAACAGATTCTTTTTCAGATTAAAATCATATTCTCGGGATAATAAATCAAATTCGCTCTGTAAAATGGTAAAAAATACAGTTAATATGGTAATATCTCTTACAATGGTTCTGAGCACTTCTACTGGAATAATTGCATTTGTTCCTATGCGATATACCCAATGCCCCCAGGATGATTTTTTCTGATTTACAGCGCTTTGCACCGTTCCTCCTGCCACTTTCACAATCCCCTGGCCTGTGGTCACATTGGCACTATTCGCTTTATATAAGGCCTGTGCATCTGTTCCGTTTCCAAGAGTCCTTTCCACAATAACATTAAATGTCTCGGGACCCGCAGCTAACAGAATATTATAGGTGAGTGTGGTGGTGAATTTTTGTACAGCGACTGTATTTAAGTTTAAGTTCTTTTCTCTAGCAATAACTTCAATTACCTTATAAATATTATATAACCGTTCTGCTTCCCCTTTAATCATAATTAAATTTCCTCGTAATTCCTGATTTAATGCAACCTGGCGAAGAATAATCCCTGTAATAAGGCCAAGGGCGGCGAGACTAGCTGTTACAGGGAAGGCGAGGGCGGCGCCAGTAATTGCAGTTGCGCCAGCCAGTGCACCTACGCCTGTGGTAATACCCGAGGCAGTGGTAATTAATCCAGCACCCATTTGACTCGCTAACATAACTCCCTCACCCTTTTGCCGTAACGCAGGAAAACTTTTAAGAAGTTCGAGAATATAATTGCGAGGAACTTTCACAGGTTCTGCAGCTTTTGGAGATGGAGCTGGAGCTGGAGCTGGAGCTGGAGCTGCTGATGGAGGGAGTGCTAAAGGATTGTCTACGATAAACATTTCTCCAGGATCCGATCCTAATTCTGGAGAAGCAGAGGGGCTACGTGGAGGACTAGGACTAGGAGGCCTCAGGGAAAACAGAGGATTTGTGGTTGCCATACTAGAGAGAGTAAAGATTTTAAGGTCGTCGAGGGTTTACCTAAAGCGTTGCATCGACATAGTTACATGCAGATTCAAAAGTTCGCAGAACCTATGAAACACATTACGAATTACCATTTTGGAACAATTCGGAATCTATTTCTTGGAGCAAGTCTTTGTTTTGCCGTTCAGAAGGAGCGCTATAGCCATTTACCAGTGATCGTTTTCTTTCCTTCGATCTATGCAGGCTATAATCTCTTTGAGAATAAGGATGATGTGGTGAAGTGGGTCAAGACGTTCAAGACAGAAGTGCACAAAGCCTTGTCTTAACCAGGTCTAAATTTATCGAATGAATCTGATATATGCAGCGAACTGAATTGCCTGAGTGGTATTAATGCTCTCCCTATATACTATACTTATTCTTCAGAAAATTGAGATGTCATGGTTATATATTTAGATCCCCCTGTTACTTGATATTGAATCGTCATGGGCGTCTTAAAAATCCACGCTGTAAAATACTTACTCGTAGGTCCACCACCAGTATATTCTGTGGAGACGGGAGCCTCTGTGGTAATACCCCAAGATCGATCCCGCCTGAACGCACCAGTATCATCATTAACTCCAAAGCTTGGATTAGCCATCTGTACTTTTGTCATAAGGGGTTGAATGTAGAGAACAAGCGTGCCTGTATACGCTGCTCCAAGAGTTTCTACAGCACCAATCCAGTTTCGCAAATACGTGGTCATATTTGATCCAAGAGAATTGATTAAACTGGCTCCTCCAAAGGCCTTCCCTTGAAGGCTTGATTGATCCTCAGGTGCAGTTCCAGTGTTCACAAGAGCTTGGATATCTGAAGATTGATTCACATTGATATCTAAGACTTGATTTGCGACCATGAAAGGTATGGGTAAACGAATTGTTTCACCTGGTACAATAACAGTATCGTCGTACGAAGGAGTAATCAACGAGGAAAACTTCGTCGGGGGCTTGTCAAGTTTGGCAAAGGTGGATTGAACGGAAGACATTCTATCTATACGTTTTTTTATGTTCGAGTCAATACCTATTTTTGAACGTAAAGTGTAAGAGAACCCAGAAGTACAAGAGTACCCTTCATGCATTCTTTACAAAGGTGCCGCATTGAAACGAGGATGGGTCTAAAAATAAAAATTACTAAATTAAAATAGACATGAATACAAATCGCGACTCATCCCAACACACCAAATACAGCAGGGCAAGAACGCTTGCTGCCTATCACAGAGACAATGTACGACTGGTACCCGGTAGTTTTTCTGATACAACGTCAAGTACATATACTGATATTTTTTTTGGTCAAACGCAGCAATGCTGTCAGACGAATGCAACGGTGACTAATACAAGTGCTCCACCTCCAAGTTATACGACATATTACATGAGTTTCACAACCACGGGAGCAACGACATGGACTGCACCTGCTACAGTTCAAAGCCCAATTACATATTGGATCATTGGTGGTGGTGGAGGTGGAGGTGGTACACATGATGGCGGATCCTCTGGCGGAGGAGGTGGAGGTGCTGCTGCTACAGGAACGTATGCTGTAGTAGCAGGAACAACATATGATATTGTTGTAGGTGCGGGTGGCGCAGGTGGCACAGGAATAACTGGTAACACTCCTCCTGAAACAGATGGAACAGCTGGAACTGATTCAAGTTTCGATCTTGGCGGTGGAGGTCCAGTTGCAGCAGGGGGTGGAGGAGGATACAGAAGCCGCGCCGCACCACAAAGCGGGGGCGGTGGGGCAGCGGCAGCGGGAGCTAACGGGGGTGGTGCTGGCATCGGTGGAAGCAGCACGCGCGCTGGCGGTGGAGGTGGTGGTGCATCAGGCAGCGGAACAACTGGTACTGTTGGTACTCCTGGAACAGCTGGAACAGGGGGGGCAGGTATTTCCTTCACGATTCCTGGCTATAATTCAGGAAATGCTCAAGACTATGGTGCGGGTGGAAATGGCGGAGCAAATAGAACTAACTCTGTTGGAGCAAGTGGTTCAGCAAATACAGGTAAAGGGGGCGGTGGAGGAGGTGCAAATTTCTCTCAGCCACCAACCACTACTCGTAATGGTGGAAATGGCGGGTCTGGATTAGTCGTCATTCAATATTCCGCATAAGCCGATCGTTCCTTGTCCTATCCTAGGCTAAACGGCGTGTAGTTCGTTTCATGCCTTTCTTACGATATTTGGTTCGGTTCTTTCGGCGTAACCCTCCTTGGGGTGGGGGGTATACTTTTGCAGTCGTATAAGGTTCAGGAGGGACAAGTGGAGTCAACGAATTCTTATACTCAGATGAAAGAATACGCTGATATGCTTTGATCGCTTCTTCAGGTGACATCCATTCCTCTCTCAGTACAGTATATTCGGTAGGAGATTGCATACCTGCTTCACTCATTTCGGTTCCAATATATCTAGCCCAAACCAGTTCGCCGCTTTTAATTTTGGCGTCTTTCGCTTCACGAGCCGCTTCCCTTTCTGCAGCCGCTGCTTCCATTAGTGCACGAATCGATGCTTCCCTGGCTGCAGCCGCTGCTTGCCTATCTCTCTGTTGGATCCGTAGCCGATTGGCAGCTTGTTGTTGCCGAATAACCCCTTCTTCCTCAAATCCAGGTCGAACATAGACTTTATCTGCATCAATAAGAACTTGTTTACCAAATGCTCTTGAAAAATAGTAGGGAGTCTCCGTATTCGTATAGGGGTGTTTATATAGAACAAGTCCCTTTTGCTGAATCTCCTCAAAGGGAATCCAGGTTAACTGTTTACCATTTGGCACATGCTCTACAAATGGAACGGAGCCTTTCTTTATTTTATCAATGACATACGTGTCATATAATTTAACCCAAATATCATCCCAGCAACATGGTTTCGGCTGGGATTTTCTGAACCATTCAGATCCAAGTCTAAGGCGACTAAACCGACTCACTTGCCGATACGGCCAATTCGGATCTTCACCGTTTAGAGCTGCTTTAGCTACTTTAAAGGGGGCTAGATTCGCAGCCTCCTTTTCTTTGCGTAGACGCCTTGCTTCAGCATATTCTATTTCTTCCTGTGCCTTTTGTTCTGCATTCTGTCGTGCAGCTTCTTCAGGATGCTCTTTACGCCATTGGTATCGGGCAAGATTTGCAATTTGTTGTGCATTTCGATGTGCATAATTCTCTTCATAATTTCGCGGCATTCTATAAGAAGTACACACTTTAATCTAAGACCAGTCAATGATAATATAGGTTTTTAATGCATCTACGGTAATATCACAGTCAATAAACGTCTCGCGAAGTTTGCTCATGAGCACAGCACACATCTCTTCCCGCTCAGGTTTCTCCTTCGTACGAACGGTTTTTAATCCCCTCCAGATAAACCGTTTTGCCCCCATATTGAGCAGCATCGTATGTTTAAATTCAGAACAGATCTGACGAAGCATTTCTGCCACCTGACTCTGCAGATGTTCTTCTTTACGTTCCTTATATTCTTGATCAAGCGTGAACTCCTGAAGGGTTTCACGCGTGATTGGAAATTTCATCTACCCTTCTCCAGAAATTATCTACCTCCTCCACACCTCAAAAAAGGAATCATTGCAAGGAAACTTCATCCAAGCATACTCTGCACCTAATGCCTCTCGGTAGATACGAGAAAACCCCTTCTCCGTTAAGATGCGATCGATATATTCCTTGTGCGTCGGATCACGATAATCATTCTCCATAATGATGGTATGCACTCCATATACCACGTCAGGCATATCCTGCAGAATATAATAAAATGCGCCTTCGCAGTCCAGAACCAGGGTGTCATAGGTGTACTTGGCACGTATCTCATCAAGCGTGATCGTATTCACTCTTGTATATCCTGGAAGAACCTCTTCACTCACCATCGTATTCCATCCCTTTTGTATTAAGGGGCGGAGAGAGAGAGCAGCCGGCTCAATCGCAAACCTCATGCCATTCGCATCGCGATTCTCTTCCAATTGCTTCGCAATCTCTGGATCACATTCTAGAACAACGAGACTCTTCACAATGGAACCAATAATCAGACTATTTCTCCCTACATTTCCCCCCAACTCGAGAACGGTATCCCCTGGCTGTAAAAATCGTACCGCCATTTTTTGCTCAGGAAGCTCATCGCGAAAACTTCCATGACGTAACACAAGAGTTTTCTGAATGGCCAGCACTCGCGCCAAGGTCACTTCACTAGGATAGACGTGTTCCACATGGTCAGGAAAGGAGTCAGTATAGATGGTATTCGATACCGTATCAATGAAGATAGGCGTGTTGCCGTATGCGACCCCGTCAATCCAGATGGATTTCACCGTGCCAAAGATAGGATCTCCAAAGATCTTTGCCCGTGCATCATCGCAGGCAGGAATATACACAATAAACATCTTTCGACACGTCTCCTTAACACGCTCTGTGATATCGATCTGCTTGGATGCAGTTCCGTACTGAAATATCATTCTATATAGGCGCTATACTTGAGCTCTAAGCCTGTTCAAAGTAAGGTGCAATATCAAAGCCCCTATCTTCCTTACGTAACTTAATATAGGGAATATCCTTTGTCTTTGGATCATTCAGAATGGCATCGTGAATACATTCCACCTGGGCTTTCGTATTTTCCCTTGATGCACATTCAGCGTGTAATTTCATCATCGAATCCCTGGCATGGTGTAAGAGGATGTTGGGTTTCGACGGCATCGTCTGCAAGAGTTTCTGAAGACTCGCTTGTGGAGTTAAATACACATCATTTGGATCTTTCACGTTATAATCCGTAAAGACCATGTTTGTACTCGTGAGCTTCTTCTTGTAGGGGACGAATCCTATATCAATGGCCTCTTCATATTCTCTCTTCCATTTGGCGATGAAGGGGCTTCCTTTCGGTGCCATGATGAACCAATTGTCAATGTAAGAGGGAGTTCCTGCAGGGTTGAGTCCATCATTCGGATAAAATCCAGTATACTCTGCACGTTTCTGCAGCGTTTCTGCATGCAGCTTATTCAAGGCGGCCTCATCGTTCACAATAATTCCAGCATCGAGCCAGACCCCTCCATGCAATTCTAATAAGCGTAAGCGGATCCAATCAGCACGATGAGGTGGACTCAGACTTTTATAGTTGAGGGGAAAATCACTTGAGTCAATATACTCGAGCACCGTTTCATCCGTCACGAAGCGCACATCCCAAGTTGGGATGGCAGATGGACGATGATCCAGAATGTCTTTAATCACTTTGGGAGGACGATCATTGTTCCAATGCGTCCAGGCTATTTTGGGGAGTGTATAGGAGTCTGTAAAAGGTTCGACAGGTTTACGTTGAGTGTAGGCGAGTGCTAAAAGGGCAATTGCAGGAAGTACATACTCCATCTAGAATCGCGGGAGAAAACTTAGACTTAGACGCTCCGTGAAAAGAATATCTATGGCCTTTGTCTCAGAACACTATACAAAGGGGGAATGGATGAGTACCTTTCGTCATCCTGAATCGATCAAAGATATCGTCAAGGATCTCGCTCCAGGCGATTTTTCAACGCTGCTTCGTCTCGCAGCGTCTTCCTTGAGCTCCATGCAGAAAGAAGCCAGTGATGCTCAGTATAAGGAGTCGCTCACTCGTGACGTCGAGGAACAGACTCGTAAACTGCAGAAGAAGGCAGAGGAAGACTTAGACCGGGCTCTTGCGGAGAAACAGCAGGAAGTGACCCGTCTTCGAACCTTGGTGACCGAGCTAGAAGTTCAGAAAGAAAGTTTGCGAGAGGGATTGGTGCGAGGGGAGGCAGAGTACAGGACATCCTTGCGCAGTGTTAAAGAGGAGAGTGCTGCGACCCATACCAAAGAGATGGCGCGCATGCATGCCTATACAGAAGGCTTGCAGACTCAGCTTTTACAACTTCAGGAGAAATCTCAGGCCGCCTTCCAGAGTTCTTTGGCTTTGCTGGAAGAACGATATGGGCGAGATGTGGAGAGAATGCGTGGCGATATGAATGTGCGCGTGGCGGAACTCCAGGCACTTCTCGCCAAGGCAGAAGAGTCAAGGAAAGTGGGATCATGTGATATTGGGCAAAAGGGAGAGCGAGAGTTTGAAGAACTGGTGGCGGAATTTACTCATTGGGGGGCGTTGGAGAATACATCAAAACAACCCCATTGTGCTGATTGGAGTTGCGTCGTGCGGAAGTGCAAGATCTTGTTCGAAGTGAAGAACTATGCATCCGATATTCCTAAGGCAGAAGTGACCAAGTTTGAGCGGGATATGTCCCTGCATTCCGATGTACCGTTGGGGATCTTTCTCTCTCTGAAATCACGGTTACAGGGAAAGAAGTATAATGAGTTTATGACGATTGAGTGGAGCCCCGCCTCGCAGATGATGATCTATATCAATCATTTCCAGAACCAGGATTTACGCGCGGTGTTTGCCTTTCTCGACGTCTGTGTTGATGTGGCCTATCGCACCTATCGCTTAGCTCAGAGTATCCCCAATGAATCCGAGGATATCCGCATGCAAGAAAAACTGGTGAAGATTCGGGGGTTAATCAGTCATGAACTTCTGCGGACAGGGGAATGGATCAAGGAGACACGATCAGAGACACGGGCAGTCATTGATCTCTTGACGAAGCAGGGGGTGGTGAATCAAGAAAAGATCCAGACGACACGATCGACTCTCACGTCTATTCTTGGCATTATGGATGATCAGGATGTGGAAGCGGATGCGGATGCGGTAGCAAAGCCGAAAAAGAAGTAGGGAAAAAATGAACTGTGAACTTGTTGCGAATAATGTCCCTCGATGCTTCCCTATACCCGCCAGATGATCAAGAGTCTTAAGATTGACTTTGAGACGTTGAAGAGAGAGACCTTGATCCACAGAGAGGCTCAGCGGATGTATACATCCGTGCTCGACTTTGCGAAGGCGGGAAATGAGACGTATTGCGCGATTGAACTCTTACGCGATGCGTATCCAATTGTCGACGATATCATCTTTGAGCTCAATAAAGGATTCCCTGATTCCATTATTGAGAAACGTATTCTGACGCGGGGCGTTGATGGCGACATGTATGAGACCAGCTGCAAGGTGGATTCATCAGGAATCCGTCTCCAGAGAAAGCAGTTCCAGAAAGTCTATATTACCATTGATTGGTCTTAAAAGGTATAGGATCGAATGGCGTTATTCAATGGTTCTGTGATATAGAGCGCTGAGTTAAAATATGTAATGGCAACAGGCTCATTCCATCGACCGTCTGAACCTATTGCATTGCTAAATCCTGGAGGAGAGATGTCATAGACAGGATCAACACCTGGGACACCGCCAAGGGTAAATAGAGTTCCATTTGGCGTAAGTCCACGAATAGCATTATTTGTCGCATCGGCGATATAGAAATCACCTTCGGGATCCACTGTGATGTCATAGGGGTTATAGAGGAGAGACATCCCATAAATTCCATTCCCATCACGATTTCCCACACTATCCGTTGGTAAAGGATTATAAAAGAACGTTGTATTTCCAGCAAGAGTGGAGACAGTATAGGGAGCAACGGTAGACATTTTTCGTATGAGAGAGTTTCCAGTATCTGCAATATACAGATACTGGCCGGCAGGATCAAGGGTGAATCCTCTGGGCTGGTTGAATTGTGCTACTGAACCGATTCCTTCAGCAAATCCCGCCGTTGATCCTGCAAGAGAGGTTGCCGCAGAGTTTGAGGTGGCAAAATAAATCTGAGAGTTCCCGCTCTGGAGAAAATAGAATCCATTCGATGCAACAGTCACTTTATTGATATTCGATAAATTAGTAATATTTAGATTTGAAGGGGTACCTGAACTATAGGTGTAGAGGTTAGATCTACTCGCGACATAGAGGTTACTTCCATCGGTGGCAAGGGCAGTTATCACAAAGGGAAGAGTTGTATTTGATAAGGGAGAAAAGGTATAGAGATTTGAAGATCCGTCAAAGGAATAGGCAGTGGGAGTAAAGACAATACCGAGCCCTGTAAAGAGTTGGAATGTATCTACCCTGGGTGGTAAACGTGAGGGGACTTGCTCGACGACTGTATTACTTGTCAGTGTACATCCTATTTTTAAATACGTCAGTTCACTCGCCTCATTTGCTGCAGCACTTCCTCCAAGAATATTCACAATGGCATTGACAGTATTGTTTTCTTTTACCGTATACCCAATATAGCGGGTTGAATAATCATTGCGACGTATCACATCGGATGCGTCGCGTGTATTTCCATACATCTACTTTAGCAGATATGATTTCCTTTAGTGGGCACGAATTTCTTTAGTGGGAACGATTCTTTGCAGAGAGAATGGCTCTTTTCTTTGAAATACTACTGCTTACTCCATGTTCCTTGGCAAACTCTGCCACCTTTGCCTCAGGCATACCCACATATTCTCTCGCGACATAGGCAAACGTGCGATGTTCATCACGGATCCACTTGACGATATTCTCCTTTGTCAATAAAGTCTCGGGGAGAATGCCCTGTGTGGTCAGTTCCTTTAGCTTCTTGGCTTCTTGCTCCTTCTGCCATTGCTTCAAGTCTTTGGAATTCATGCGAGTTGGCTCTGGTGCAGCTACTGCTGCCTCAGGTTGAACATCGGATGTTTTAATAATACGAATCTTTGTATTAGCAAGAACCTTGATAGGAGTGTCTTGTACCTGGGGCTGGGGTGCGGGCTCAGGTTGAGCCTGGGGCTGGGGTGCGGGCTCGGGTTGAGCCTGGGGCTCAGCTGGAGGCTGCGCCTTCTTCCGTTTCGGCTCAAAAAACTCCTTTAACATCGCATACTCTTCCTGCAGGAGGGACATCAGTTCCTTATGCATCTCGACCAAAGAATGCCTCGAGGATAACTCACGAAAGACTTCACGAAGTGACATCTATGTAACAAGGTACCTTAAGTTTAGACCCTTACTATAGATGACTCTACGGTTCCATCCGAATCAGTGTGTACCCCTTCGCGATAGTTACGACGTCTTTACGGTGTTAAAGAGGAATCCTATCCTTGTCGATGGATCTGAGTGGCACGTTGTTGAACCAGGGGATGCATTCACCGTGACTCCTGACGTATGGATAGGAGGCGCTGCAACCATGGCGGATGACTGGATGCTCTTTTTGTCGAATGGGACGGTGAGCAAGTGGGTTGATCTTCGCGACTGTAGTCCAGTGACTGCAGACGCCGAGATAGGTAAGGACAAGATGTGGCGAAACGATTTACGTGAAACACTGGACACCTTTTACGGCTACAGATTTAGAGCCCAGGGAATCAAGTCAGGGATGAATAGTCATTCCGAGTTTCCAGGATATAAGGGATAGAATAGGCAGCTAACAGTCCAATAAAGACCATGAGGTGAGCATCCATCCCTTTGAACAGCATCGCACATCCAACAGAAGAGACCATCATTGCCGAGTCAGCCAGGATGACTTTACTTCCTCCAACAGAAGCATATTCCTTCATCACATCAATCATTGCATTGTGTCCCTTGGGAAGCTGTTGAATCACGCCCGTGTAAAAGAGGAAGTCATGTAACACTTGCACAAAGACCGTCACTCCCGTAAAATAGAGAGGATTCCAGTCCTGCTTTGGGTAGACGAATTCTGTATACAAATATCTAGCAATACCAATGCCAAGGGCAATAATCAGAACATCAGCAAAGACTGCCTCTAACTTGAAGCGATTGTACCACACGTTTGCAAACTTACCGAAAAATTCAGGGAATAAGCGGATCAGGAATAAGACAACCACTTCGGTGACCAGAATACCCATGAAAATATAGACCCAATCACCGACTTCTTCATATTCAGAAATATCTGCCCATTTAGATTTAGGAGCGGGGAGCTTGGCCTGGGTCTGTTGTTGGGTCTGTTGCTGCTGGGGCTGCTTCGCGAGCTGGATATAGGCTGGATTCTCAGGTTTATACTGCATGACTGGTTTCAATTGTTCTTGTCCCATGGATGGCGCATTCGATGGCTCATAGCTCGCCCAAGACATCTCTATTAGATATCACCGAATACCTTTCGCGTGTCCTCTGTTAAAGGGTCTGTGAAGAGGCCGAGGGGGAGGGATCCATGCCGCTTCACCGTATTGGTATGCACGGCACATAAATGTGTGCCATCGACTTCCCTCCTCTCACACCGTACAGCATCATATAAGACATGCTTGCCGGCCTTGATTCCTGTGCGATCTCCCTTCTTCCTGGCTAAACACTGAACATCAGCCGGAACAGATACTTTCGTACGAGGCTTAAGTGGTGCCTGTTTTGCCATCGTGTACATTTTTTCCACCGTCTTTAAAAACTCGCGTTTCCCCACCGTTTTCACCGCAGATGCAATCAGTATCTCAGCAGTAGACATTTACTACGATAGATCTTCATTTTCACTCGGAAGAAAACGCGTTTCTCATTGAGCAGAAAAATTGACTGAATTTTTTAAACTGAGGAGAGTCCCCATGCCTGTTTACGGAGCAATCTGTCTTGATTCATTTGGAAACGTCCTTCTTGTTAAAGGGAGACGTTCTCGAAAGTGGTCGTTCCCCAAGGGACATACGGAGGATAATGAACTCCCCCTTGACTGTGTAAAAAGAGAAGTCGAGGAGGAGACTGGTGTTCGGTTGAGTTCAGACCATATGGGATATTATGAGATGAAAGGAGGGGGGTATTTCGTCTTTCACATTGATGTCTGTTGTTTCCTGAACATTCGAGACAAGAATGAGATTTCAGATACGGCGTGGTGGCCATTGAGCAATCTGCCTCGATCCACCAACATCGATGTGAGCATCTTTCGGTCGCATTTGAAGTCGAAGCCAAATGTAGGCTACAGAGATTATATTTATTCGCAGGATTCAAATATAATGATACAGGATATTATGAATCGGCTACGTTAGGGGGTAAAAAAACCCATTTTTTGTTTTAGATTAGTTTAGTCAGTGATCTCAATACTCTGGACAGTATCGAGCCTGAGATCCTGGATGGGAACAAAGATAGACGTCGTCTTCATGGCATCAAATCCGCATTGGCGAGAGAACTCAATGCAGGTCTCATAGACCAACTCTGGATACTTACACCGATGCTGCCAGATCTCCCCTTGATAGTAACGAACGCTCAGGGGATAGTCTGGATCGCCACTTGGAAGAAATTCAGCGAACTGTTCTCGATTCTGGGGAATATAGAAGATTCGAGGGCTTGCCGTGGTGAACTTCCAATAGGCATACTTTTGCATGAGATTGAGCTGATAGATTCCGTTCAATCCATAGACTGGTGAGATAACAGCGAAGGCCTTCTCTGAGAATATATCCATATTGCGCAGAGGCGAGCGATCCAAGATAGCAAACACTCCTTCAGGTATAGTTTGCATGAGAAAGACAGAGGGAGAGGGCGGAGGCGTGCTTCATTTTTTACTCAAGGCTGACGATCCCCTTTTTCTCCATACCGCGAATATGCCAATTCACAGATGCCTCGAGAGACCGAGCAAACATGCCACTCGGATCAGCTCGCTCCATCTGACGAAGAATCTTTACGAGACGCGACATCGATAAGGGAGCGAAGGAAACGAGGGCGAAGGCGTCGCGAATGGCTTCTGCCTCCGCAAAGATATAGGGCTGAAGGTTCTTTGCCAATCCGCTACGATAGGCATACCATACCTTGGTAGAACAGTTCTCCATCCGAATCATCATCTCATCGTCGGAATCAGGAAGGGGGGGAAACATGGGGACATGAGGGAACATGACAGACTTTCTTCATTTTTTATACAGATCGTATCCGGTGTGTATAGTATATGGCGTGTATGTGTAAAATCTATGGTGTGCAGCAAAAGATCCCCTATCAGTAGACATGTCGAAACGGCCAAGGAATGGAAACTTTACAACTCCAGGCATAGCTGAGACAGAGAATGCGAGTGCTGCAAATGCAATACGAACAACCGCACGAATCATACAGAACAAGAAAAACAGAAATACTCGGCGAAGAGCGGCAGCTCAACTAGCGAGAGAATCTGCTGCTGCCGCATTCGCTGAATATAATGCATCACTTGTTGAACATAATGCAGCAGTTGCTGAACATGCCGCAGAAGTTGCTGCCCAGGAGGAACCTTTAGTAATGGAGGAACAGCTTGCTCGAGTTGAACCAGTAGCTGCAGTTGCTGCAGCTGAACCAGTAGCTGCAGTTGCAGCAGCTGCTCCAGCAACCCCTAGAATCGATGCCTTATTATCTATTCCTCACTTTGACTTCATCGATTGTCACGGCGGGTATCTAGCAACGGATGGATCCATTCCCCACTTTGTTACTCCTCCCAATATATGGTTTGTTGAAACTTCCCTTATCGATGAATTAACCTTCTCCCGTATGCATCGATATATTCGTTGCCTATTACTGTTCCCTGAAGAATTACTCTATTTATATACATGTAATATTGGCGAAGATTCAACTCGAAATCCTAGTGAAAAAAATGTGTATACTGAATTAACCGAGGCAGAAGAAAG
>Ga0222712_10002560_pt1 | contig 20677 bp, 16 predicted proteins | sample C33_657DmetaG_FD_165043 | JGI IMG/M metagenome (GOLD analysis project Ga0222712, IMG submission 165043) | Estuarine water microbial communities from San Francisco Bay, California, United States - C33_657D | ecosystem: Environmental > Aquatic > Marine > Unclassified | place: USA: California... | reverse complement strand
GAGGGGAATCCGCCCATGGGGCCAAACCACATTCCGCCGCCGCGACCGCCAAAACCGCCATTGCCGCCACTTCGACGTGCGATGACGATGAATGCCAGCACGGCAACGATAACGGCGCCAAAGGGGAACGGCCGTTCCGAGTCGTTCTCGACCGCCTCAAACTGACCCGAAAGTCGTTGGGCAACTTCAGTGGCTACCGCTTCAATACCCGCTGCATACTGCTGTTCGCGAAACGCGGGCTTCAGGGTGTTTTCAATAAGCTGGTGGCTGACGAGGTCCGTAATGGTGGGTTCCAGGCCGCGGCCAACTTGAATGGCCATTTTTCGGTCCTCGAGGGCAATCAGGACCAGCATGCCGTTGTCGGCCGCTGCTTGGCCAATTCCCCATGCTTCGCCGGTTTGAGCCGCCACAAAATTGAGGTCGTCGTTCACGCGGTCCACAAAAAGCACCGCAATTTGGGTTGAGGTGCTGTCGTTGATGGCGTTGAGCACGGCCTCGAGGCGCGCTTCTTCGTCGGCCTGAAGAACCGGGGTAGTGTTGCGCCAAACCACCAGGCCTTCGCTGGGACTCGGCTTTTCCCAAGGTTGCGCGTTCAGGCCAAAGCCGACCGCCAAAAATGCAATCAAGAGCCTCATCCGCGCGAAACTTCGTTGCTGAGTTCGTCGCGGTCGCGGGCACCCTGGTGCGGAAAATGCTCGGCCAGTGCGCGTCCCGCTTCGGCAACCCCATACTCCAGGGCTTCGACCCAGCGGCCCGCCTTCAGTTCGGGAATCATGGCGTCGCGGATTCCGTCCCAAAACGCCTGACCCACCTTGGTGTGGATGCCGGCGTCGCCGAGCACCGCAAACTTGTGGCTTTCGAGCGCGAGGTAGAACAGGATGCCGTTGCGTTCCGCGGTGCGGTGCATGCCCAGTTTGGTGAAGGCCTTTTGGGCGTCGCGGAGTGCGTCCCCGCTGCAGCGGTCGTTCAGGTGAACGCGCACCTCTCCCGAGGTCACGCGCTCGGCGGCTTCAATCGCCGCCACAATGCGCTGTTCCTGTTCGGGCTGGACGGTCATTACTCGAAGCTGACTTCGGGAGCCTCCTGGGCTTCAACCTCGGCCTCAAAGTAGCCGCGCGATTCAAATCCGCCCAAGGCGGCAACGATCGACGTCGGAATGCGCTTCACCGAAGAATTGTAGGTGCGCACCTGCTCGTTGAAGCGGTCGCGTTCTACGTTAATGCGGTTCTCGGTGCCCTCGAGCTGCGACTGCAGCGCCAAGAAGTTCTGGTTCGCTTTGAGGTCGGGGTAGCGTTCGACCGATACAAGCAGGCGGCTCAGGGCTCCCTTGAGCTCGTTTTGTGCCTTTTGGAAGGCAGCCACCTTTTCGGGGGTCAGGTCGTCGGCATTAACCTGTACCGACGTTGCCTTGGAACGGGCTTCAATAACGCCTTTCAGGGTTTCTTGCTCAAAGTCGGCGTAGCCCTTGACCGTGGAAACCAGGTTGGGAATCAAGTCGGCCCGACGCTGGTAGGCGGACTGCACGTTGGCCCATTGGCTTTCGGTTCCCTCGCTCAGGCTTACCAGGCGGTTGTACGCACCGACGCCCCAAAGGATTGCCAGAACAAATGCGCCAAGGACAGAAAGTAGAATGATCGTAGAACGGTTCATGGTAGGGTTTTAATGATTTTTGCGAATTGATCGATTTCGGCCTTCACCTTCTGCAAACGCCGTACCACATCTTCCGGGTTAAAGTGGTCTTCTGGAGCGTGGCGAAGTTTGAGTCGAGCACCCTCGAGGGTAAACCCGCGTTCCTTGACCAAAAAGTAGATTTGGCGAAGCTTTTCCATGTCTTTGGCCGTGTACTTTCGGGCTCCGGACTCTGCCTTTTTGGGTTGCAGTTCGGGGAATTCCTTCTCCCAGAAGCGCAGGGTAGAGGTTTTGAGCTCAAAGAGCGCAGCGGCTTCGCCGATGCTGTAGTAGCGTTTGGTGAATTCCGTCGGAATCATCAGTCAAGGGATTGGTTGTTGGCCGCAGCTTGAGCAAGCAGCTGGTTGTACTGCGCCGGGGTCAGGTCGTTGAAGAAGAAGTTAATGGGGTTAACCCGCTGCCCCTTGTAGATGACTTCGTAGTGCAGGTGCGGCCCGGTAGATTTTCCGGTGTTTCCGACGTAACCAATTAAGTCGCCCCGTTTGATGCGCTGCCCTTGCCGGCGCACCACGCGACTCATGTGGGCGTACAGGGTGTGGTATCCGTACCCATGGCTAATGGTTAGGTGCTTGCCGAATCCGCGCCCCCCGTAGAGCTCGTTCGACACCACTACCCCGTCGGCCGTGGCGTAGATGGGCGTTCCCTGCCGCGCCGAAAAATCAATGCCTTGGTGCATTTTACTGACCTTAAACATGGGGTCCACGCGGTAGCCGAAGCCCGACGAAAGCTTGATGCCGGGTTGATCCTTGACCGGTCGAATGGCGGGCAGCGCTTCGAGGATGTCGCCTTTGCGCTGGGCCAAATCCGCCACTTCGTCGAGGCTGGCTGAGTGCACCGCAAGGCGTTTTTTCAGGTCGTCCACCCGGCGGAGGCTGCGCTCCAAAAGGGTTTCGTTGGACAGCCCCCGAATGCGCTCGTAGCTGCTTCCCGTAGTGGGGAGTCCGCCTTGGCGTACCCAGGTCGCCGGGGGTTCCGACTCGAGGATGACCCGGTAAATTTCGTTGTCCCGGCGCTCCAACTCTTCGATCACGCCCGAAAGCTCTTCCATCTGGTCTTCGAGTTCGGAATAGGTTTGCTCCGAGATTTCGAGCTGCCGCTTGAGTGCGCGTTCGGCGGGGGAGTCCATAAAATACTGGATTCCGAAGAAGAAAATGAGGCCCATCAACATGGAGCCAAGCAAAAACAACGAGGTGTCGCGCAGAATGTGCTTCCAGGTGCGCTCGACCTTGTGGTAGGCGAGGGTGAGCGGGTCGTAGATGTACTTGGCGCGGCGCATACTTTTGTATCCTTCAAAAGTAGGCAAAACCACCCGCATGAACCCGAACGAACTCCGTCAGGCATACCTTGACTTTTTTGCGTCCAAAGGCCACGTAATTGTGCCCTCGGCGCCCTTGGTAATCAAGGACGACCCCACGCTGATGTTCACCAATGCGGGAATGAATCCGTTTAAAGACGTGTTCATCGGCGCCAAGCCGGTGGTGCACGCGCGCATCGCCGACAGCCAAAAGTGCCTGCGCGTGAGCGGAAAACACAACGACCTTGAGGAGGTTGGCATCGACACCTACCACCATACCCTCTTTGAAATGCTCGGCAACTGGTCGTTTGGCGACTACTTCAAGCAAGAGGCCATCGACTGGGCTTGGGAATTTTTGACGCAGGTTTGCCAACTCGAAAAGGACCGACTGTACGTAACCGTATTTGGCGGAGACCAAGGCGACGGACTTTCGGCCGACGACGAAGCCAAGGGAATGTGGCTCAAGCACATAGCGGCCGACCGCATTTTGTACGGCAGCAAAAAAGACAATTTTTGGGAGATGGGCGACGCGGGCCCCTGCGGTCCCTGTTCCGAGATTCACGTGGACCTGCGGGGGGCGGCCGAGCGCGCGGCCGTGGACGGCGCCACCTTGGTCAACAACGACGACCCCCAGGTGATTGAAATCTGGAACCTCGTGTTCATGCAGTTCGAGCGCAAGGCCAACGGCTCGCTGGTTACCCTGCCCGCCCAGCACGTCGACACGGGCATGGGTTTTGAGCGCTTGGCCCGCGCGGTGGTGGGTGCCTCGTCGAACTACGACACCGAGGTTTTTAAACCCTACCTGCGCCGCCTGGAGGCCCTGAGCGGGCTGACCTACGGCGTTGAGGAACGCATCGACATCGCCATGCGCGTGGCCTCCGACCACATTCGCGCCGTGGCCTTCGCGGTAGCCGACGGTCAATTGCCGGCATCCAACGGGGCGGGCTACGTCATTCGACGCATCCTGCGCCGCGCCATTCGCTACGGATACAGCACGTTGGGCTTCCGCGAGCCCTTCATGGCGGAGCTCGTGCCCGTCATGGTCGTGAACATGGGTTCCGCCTTCCCCGAACTTCCGGCTCGGGCAGACTTTATCCAGCAGGTGATTCGCGAAGAAGAGGTAGCGTTTTTGCGCACCCTGGAATCGGGCCTGAAGCGGCTTGATGCGGCGTTGGCCGAGTCCGACGTGCTGACGGGCGAACGCGCCTTTGAACTCTACGACACCTTTGGTTTTCCGCTTGATTTGACCTCATTGATTTGCCGCGAACAGGGCAAGTCGGTCGACGAGAACGGCTTCGCGGCGGCCATGGATGCGCAAAAAACGCGTTCGCGCCAAGCGTCTGCCCAAAAGGTCGGCGACTGGACGCTTGTCCACGAGGGCCCCAGCGATGTTTTTGTGGGCTACGACCATTTGGAGTCCCGCGCACAGCTGCTGCGCTACCGCAGCGTCGAAACCGCCAAGGGCCTCGTAGTGCAGGCCTGCTTTTCGCCCACGCCCTTTTACCCCGAGGGCGGAGGCCAAGTTGGCGACCAAGGTTGGGTTTCCTTCGGCGGGCAGCAGGTTGCGGTGCGGACCACGACCAAGGAAACGGGCATGATCCTGCACCACCTCGAGTCGGCTCCGGCTACGTGGACCGCCGAGGTAACGCTCACGGTGGACGGCGCGCGCCGTTCCGCATCAGCCCAAAACCACAGCGCTACGCACCTGCTGCACCACGCGCTGCGCAGCGTACTTGGAACCCATGTCGAGCAGCGTGGTTCCCTGGTATCGCCTGAAACACTGCGTTTTGACTTCAGCCACTTCCAAAAGGTAACGACCGAAGAGCTGGACCGCATTGAGGACCACGTTGCCGAAGCCATTCGCGCCAACCAGCCCCTGGTCGAGCGCCGTGCCGTTCCGATCGCCGAAGCCAAGACCCTCGGGGCCATGGCCTTGTTTGGCGAAAAGTACGGAGACTCGGTGCGCGTAATTCAGTTTGGGCCGTCCATCGAGCTTTGCGGCGGCACCCACGTGGCGGCCACCGGAATGCTGGCTCCGTTTGTCCTCGTGTCGGAATCGAGCGTGGCCTCGGGCGTTCGCCGAATGGAAGCCCTCTCGGGCGCGTCCGCTGAGGCCTACCTCAAAGGCATTCGCCGCCAGTGGAACGAGGTGGTCGACGAAGCCAAAAACTCCAACCCCGTCTCGGTGCTTCAGGACCTCCGTGCGCAGCTCGCCGATGCCAAAAAGAAGCTGGAGGCCGCGCAGCGCGCCCAAGCCGCCGACGCCCAAGGAGATTTGCTGGGATCGGCCGTGCAGCATGCGGGCCTTCGGTGGGTGTCTGCCCAGCTACCCATCGGTTCAGCCGCCGCCAAAGACCTCGTATTTGGTTTGACCAAGGACAACCCCGACCTGGTCATCCTGGTGGCCATCGAAGAAGACGGCAAGGCCCAGGCGCACCTGGGAGCCGGCGAAACCGCCGTAGCAAAGGTTCACTCGGGCAACTGGGTCCGCGAACTGGGAAGCCATATTCAGGGTGGGGGCGGCGGTCAGGCGTTTTATGCTTCGGCCGGCGGCAAAAACCCAGCGGGAATTCCTAACTTACTGACTGCATTTACCGAGAAATGGCAAAAATTAGCGTAATCCTAGCCGCATTAATTGCGGCAACCAGCCTGAGCGCCCAAGTCTACTACACCGACAGCGACGTGCGCGAGCGCAGCCTTTCGGTGGCCCCCTTCGTACAAGCCAATACGGTATTCCGCCGCACGGTCGGTGAAGTGGTGGGCACGCAGCCCGACGTCACGGACGTCTTTCGGGGCGGACTGGGTGGGGCCTATGGCCTGGCCGTCAACGCCAACATTAAGCCCTTCCGCCTCGGCGTTGATGTGGCGCAGAACACGTTTGCCTACCGCCAAGGTCCCGACCGAGAATCGCTTCGCCGCACCCAGAGCCACTACCTGCTTCTGCGCGGCCGACTTGGGTTTGCCACGGAGGTCTCCGACATTACGACCCTAGAGGTTTGGGTTCCTATTGCGTACCGACGCCTTCAGTCGGTGGAGCGCGACGGCATTTCCAGCGAAGTGGCCAAGACCATCACGTCGGCCGGAATTGAGTTGGGTTCGTCGATTAAGCTCAACGAAAACTGGAGTTGGTTCGGCCTGGTCGGTTTGGACAATGCCTTTAATGAGTTTGAAGCAAGTCCGGTGACGGCCTACAAGGAGTACCCGCTTTGGGTGACGCTTTCGAGCGGAATCCGCTACGCCCTTTAATTCTGCGGCTCGAGCGCCTTAACGGCCCGCTCTAGGGCCATTCCGCGCGACCCCTTAACCCAAATGCTTCGGCACCGTGGCGGGTTGGCGGCCCACTTCGCCGCGAGGTCTTCGGTGCGGAGAACCGACGTATAGGGGTGTTGGGTTGCGGCGAACAGCGGTCCGACTAAGACGGCTTGGGTAATGCCAAGGTCCACCATGAGGTTGACCATTTTTTGGTGTGCTTCGGCCGCGTAGTCGCCGAGTTCAAAGAGGTCACCGGCCACATACAGGGTGTCGTCCGCGTTGAGGCGCGGCGCGGCGTTTCGCAAGCTCGCTTCCATACTGCTCGGGTTCGCGTTGTAGGCGTCCATAAAGACGCGGTAGGAACCCATTTCCCGCCATTCTCCTCGGTTGTTCTGGGGAACGTAGGCTTCGATTCCGCGCGCAATTTCGGTTGCGGAGAGTCCGAAGTGCGCACCAAGGGCCACGGCCGCGGCCAGGGCCCGGTCCTGAAAGTCGCCAATGAGGTGGCTTTGGGCCGAATGGGTACTCCAGCTGACGGCAAGTTGCCCTAATTCGTTGGACGTAAACCTACACGCTGCACCAAATTCGATCCGCGTTCCCCGGCTTTCGGCGAGCTGGCGCTCGTCGCCGCAGTAGACCAATGAGGTTCCGTTGGTCGATTCCAGGTAGCGGTACAGCTCCGACTTGCCCTTGATCACGCCTTCGGGGCCGCCAAATCCCTCGAGGTGGGCGAGGCCGAAGTTGGTGATGTAGCCAAGATTGGGTGCGGCAATGCGCGAAAGCTCGTCGATTTCGCCCTGGTGGTTGGCGCCCATCTCAATCACGGCGATTTCGTGTTCGGGTTGAAGTCGGAGCAGGGTTAGCGGAACGCCGATGTGGTTGTTGAGGTTACCTTGGGTTGCAAGCACCGCGAATTTTTGCTGCAGCACGTGGGCAAAAAGCTCCTTGGCCGTGGTTTTTCCGTTGCTCCCGGTGAGGCCAACGACGGTCTTGCCCCACTGGGTACGGTGGTAGTGCGCCAGGTCCTGAAGGGCCTTGAGGGTGTTCGGTACGAGCACAACCCGGGAATCTGACGCATCCAACCCATCGACGAGCTCGTCGACCACCACCGTCGACGCGCCCAATTCCAGCGCTTTGGGCGCAAAAAGATTGCCGTTGAACGTGTCACCACGGAGCGCAAAAAAAATCTGCCCCGAAGCCAGCGTGCGGCTGTCGGAGCAGACTCCTACGCGCGCATCAAAGCGCGCATACCATTCGTTCATCGTCCTACGGGCGGTAGCGAACGAACTTGTCTTGCTGGGGCTTGGGCGACGACTTGGTGCGCTTGCTGGACTCGTTTTGGAATCCTACGCGGTCCATCGCACAGCGGAAGCCGATGTAGTCCGTGGCCTGATCCTGCTCGAGGTAGCGGCGCGAGCCCGGAGACAGCCAGTAAGCACGGTCGCGCCATGAACCGCCTTTGTACACGCGGGTCGTGTTGCCGATTAAGGTCGTTTCGCCGTACTTATACATCTGGTCGCCGGTTTCTTCTTCACCTGCGTTGCGGTAATTCAGCGACGACTCGACGTCACCGTCCAGGAAGTCGCGGTAATCCGACTTCTGGTAGTTGCGGCGCTTCAGGTTTTCTTCCACCGTTACGGCGCGCTGCGGAAGCTGCCCCGGAAGGCGAACGAGCACGCTGTCGCCGTTCGCGTTGCGCTCGTACTGGGGTTCGGTCAAGACGGTTAGTTCGCCGAGTCCCGCGTAGTTGTCGTCAAATGCCTTGAATTCGTTGCCGCGGAACGGACGGTGGTCGTCCATGTCTTGGGCCGAAAGCGGACGGTACACGTCAAGCACCCATTCAGCCACGTTACCGGCCATGTCGTACAAACCGAAGTCGTTCGGGGGGTAGAACTTAACCTGCATGGTGATGTTGGCCTGGTCATTCAAGTAGCCACCCATACCCATGTTGTCGCCACCGCTAAGCTTGTAGTTCGCGAGCATGTCGCCCTGAACTTTTTTGTCGCGGTTGCGCAGTGAGGAACCGTTCCAGGTGTACTTGTTACGGTCAATTTGGCGGTTGTACACGCGCTGCCCAATTTCGGCGTAGGCGGCGTACTCCCATTCGGCTTCGGTCGGGAGGCGGTACTTCGGCAGCAGGATGCCGTCTTCGATGCGTGCGGGACGACCCTCTTTTCCGAAAACTTGGGCGGGGCTCAGGTCCTTAAGTCCCTTGCGGTTCTGTTGGGTGTATTCGCCCTGCTTGTAGAGGTAAACTTCGCTGTTAAAGTTTTGGTCGTCGGCTTGGGTGTTCATCACGTTCAGGATGCCCTTGTCGATCAAGATTTGCTCGTTCACGCGGTCGGTGCGCCACTGGCAGAAGCGCATCGCTTGCTCCCAGTTTACGCCCACTACGGGGTAGAAGTTGTAGGCGGGGTGGCGCAGGTAGTTCTCCACGTACATGTCGTTCAGCCCCATTTTGTCGCGCCAAACGAGCGTATCGGGCAAGGCAGACTGGTAAATCTGCGGGTAGTAGTCGTAGTCGTACACGCGACGCAGCCAGTACAGGTACTCGCGGTAGTCGGCGTTGGTTACCTCGTTCTCATCGAGGTAAAACGACGCCACCGTGACGCGGCGGGGTTGGTTGTTCCAATCCTTGATTACGTCTTCTTCAACTTTACCCATTACAAAGGTTCCGCCCTCGATAAAAACGAGGCCCGGACCGGTCTCTTGGCCTTTGTACTTGAGGTTAATTTGAAATCCGCCGTTTTTGCGGTCGTTGTACGACATTCCCGTCGAATTCGAGCGGGTCTTAGCGCAGCTGCTGGCGAGGAGCACCAGGGCGCTGAAGGCAATGGCCGATGAGAAAATAGAACGCTTCATAAGGGAAGGTTAAAATTTGGGACACTTAACTTCGCTGTAGCGCGAGCGGCGGCTACGGCAGGGGAACTGGTACGAAAGCGAAACTTCGTGTGCTCCACCCATAACGTTGCCCAGCGCAGAAATCGTATAGTCGTAGGAATAGCCAAACTTCCAGGGGACGTCGTTCGGGGCAATTCCAATAATGGCAATAAGGGCGTCGGGATTGGTACTTACCACACCCAGGGCTTGGCGGTAACCGAGTCCGCCCGTGAGCACGCCGCGGTTAAACGAAACGCCGGCCGTCATGTGGTGCGCACCGCCTTGGGTTTGGTACACAATGTTTGGAATCAGCAGGTTGTCCAAGTCGTTGTACAAGCGCTTGCGCCCCAACGGAATCGTCGCTCCGGCCTGAGCCGTTACCTTGATGGGAAGCGTAGAGGTGCTCAAGAAGGCTTCGTTGGGCTGCGTAACGTGGTGGGCCGATGCGCCGACGTAGAAATTCTCGGTAAAACCTAAGAGGCCAAAGCTCAAATCAAACTGCTGCACCGTGGTTTGGTCGGGGCGAATTTCATTGGTTGGCTTGACAAATCCGAAAAACGGATCAATCATGTCGGGGAAGGTCAGGTTGTTCCAGTTGAGCGAGCGCTGGCGGAACGTGGCCTGCGCACCAAAAAGTAGCATGAAGTCGCGATTGACCTTTAAATGGTAGGAATAAATTCCCGAAGCTTCGGTCAAGGACAGGTCGCCGTTGGCGGCTTCATCCTGCATAATCATTAAACCAACCCCGCCATTTAAGCCATCCACATACTGGTCGTAGGAGGCCGAAAAGGTCTGGTACACGCCCAAGCTGGGGTATTGGTTGCGGTAGTTCGTGGTCACGCGCGGACACTGCTTAACCCCTGCAAATGCGGGATTTAAGTAGAGCGGGTTCGCATAATATTGCGTGAAATGGGGGTCTTGCGCTTGGGCGGACCAAGCGTGAGCCAACAGGAGGGCGACCGCAATCAGGCGTCGTAGGGCCATGGAGTAGGGCATCATTAGAAGCCACAATTATACGATTTTCCGAGCGTTTCTAAACGATTTATCGAAAAACCGCGTTGGACTTTACGAACTTTGAACGCAAGATGAGCCGGTTTCGTACGTTTTTCCTCGCACTCTGCACCGCGCTAATCGGTCCGGTTGGCGGGCTTTTGGCTCAAAATTGGCCGGCGAATTCGGTGCTTAAAAGCGGACTTTGGGCTGAAGTGTACACCGAAGAAGATCAGGTGTACCGACTCAGCGGAACGGATTTGCAAAAGCTTGGACTGGGTACGGTGCCCTTTGAGTCCGCCAAATTGGGCCTGTGGGGCCGCGAGGCGGGCGTGCTGAGCGAACTTAATTCCACCACGGCGAATCCCAGCGATCTGCGCTCGGTTCCGGTTCGTATTGAGGACGGCGGCGACGGCCAGTTCGACGCCAACGACTACCTGTACTTTCTCGGTCAAAGTCCGCACAGCTGGAACTTCGACAGCACGTCAAACCGTTGGCTCCGCCCGAAACACCCGTATTCGGACACCCAAACCTACCTGGTGACTTCCACCGAGGGGGGGGCGCGCATGGCAAGCTACCCCGTTCCGCCGGCGCCGGCGCGTGCGCTTACGCGCTACGAACATGTGGCATGGCATGAAGACGACCTGGTGAACTTGGTTGGCAGCGGTCGTGCGTGGTTTGGCGAGGCACTGGACTACACCCTAACCAAGCAGGTAGATTTGGGCCTATCGCGCTTGGATGGGCAATCGATTGCGCGTTTTGTTTTGTCGGGTGCGGGGCGAACGACGGTCTTTGGACCCAAATTGGAACTCCGTACCGGTCAAGGCTTTGTAGGGAGCACAGCATTTCAAACCGTTTCGGGCATCAACGGCGACACCTATGCCCGGCAGTTTACCCAGAGCTGGACGCAGGTCTCGGTAGGGAATACCTGGGGCAACGCCGAGGTCACCCTGGAGCGCAGCGCCAATCCGGCCGCGAAGGCGTGGATCGACTACGTCGCCGTTCAGGCCGATGTGCCGTGGTCCTTTGTGCCCGGCAGCATTTCGGTGTACCGTGTGCTTCCGTCGGATTCCGCGCAGCAGTTCCCAGCGGTTCCGGCGGGTACGTGGTTGTGGCGGACCACGTCCAACGGCAGTTCCCTGAATACGGCAGAGGTGGGGGCGTCGTCGCGCCTGCTTGCCCCCCATTCAGCCCATACCCTTTGGCTGGTCACGCCGGCGGCCGCCCGAACTCCGCTGCTCGGCGCCCGAATACCCAACCAAAACCTCCACGGCATGCCTTCGGTGGACTACGTGGTGTTTACGCCCGGCGCGTTTAATTCGGCGGCCGAAGATCTTGCCGCGCTGCACCGCGCCAAGGGGCTAAAAGTTGCCGTAGTGGACGTGGCCGACGCCTACCGCGAGTTTTCGGGCGGAGTCCCGGACATAATGGGCTTGCGCAACCTGCTTCGCATGCTGTGGTCCCGGCCAGCTGATTCGACCCTGCTTCAGTACGTGCTTCTTTTTGGCGACGCGTCCTACGACTACAAAGGGCGCCTCAGTCCGCAGCAAAATTGGGTTCCGGCCTACGAGTCGCCTTCGAGCATGAGCATTAAAACGTCCTTTGTTTCCGACGATTTTTATGGGTATTTGGACCCCGGGGAAGGCACCAACCTCGCCGCGGTTACGCTGGATCTTGGAATTGGGCGCATTCCGGTTAATTCGCTCGAGGAAGCCCAAGGTGTCGTGGCTAAAATTTACCGCTACGCCGATCCCGCGCAATCGCTGGGCCCTTGGAGGCAGCGCCTGAACTTCGTGGCCGATGACGTCGACGAAGACTGGGAGCAGATTCTCACGCTGGTCGCCGACCGAATTGCCGAGCGGGTTGACACGCAGCACGCCGAGTTCGACGTGCGCAAGCTCTTCGCCGACGGCTATGCTCAGGTTTCGAGCGCGGGCAATCAGTCCTACCCGAAACTTCGCGAGGAGTTGCTCCGATCCGTCGACGAAGGCCATTTGATTACCACCTACATCGGCCACGGCGGCGAGGTCAATTGGGCCAGCGAAGACATTTTGCAAATTGAAGACTGCCGAACCTTTAGCAACCGAGTAAAGCTGCCGCTCTTCATCACCGTGACCTGCGAGTTTTCGCGCTACGACGACCCGCTGCGGACCTCGGCCGGTGAAGAGCTGATGGTGAACCCCGACGGGGGCGCCATTGCGCTGCTTACCACGACCCGAGCCGTTTTTGTTGGAGGGGCAACCCTGCTCACCGACAGCGTATTTAATGTGGTTCTGCAGCAGGAGCAAGGTCGCTACCAAACCTTTGGCCAAATCATTAAAAAAGCCAAGAATTCGGTTACGGCGGGGGATAAGCTGCGCTTCACGTTGTTGGGCGACCCCGCGCTGCGCTTGAACGGTCCGGAACAGCGCATGGAGGTGTCCGACATCGAGGTTTTTCGTCCAACGTCCGAAGAATGGGTGGCCACGGACAGCCTCAGCGCCCTCGATCTGGTTCGCTTGCGGGGAAGCGTGCGCCGCCGCGACGGGGCCGTTGATTCGACCTTCAACGGGTCCGCTCGGATTCGACTTTTTGATAAAGTTCAGCAACGGGCCATGCTCGACAACGACAACGTGGGGTACGCCGCCTCGTATGCCTTTAGAAACCAGCTGGCCTACCAGGGCGAAGTGGACGTTCGCGACGGGCATTTTTCTGCGGAATGGCGGATGCCGTTGGATCTCGTGCTTGCCTGGGGAAAGGGTAAAATTTTGACCTACGCCCAGGGCGGACTCCGCGACGCGGCGGGATCAAATTCGGACCTGTTCCTTGGCGATCTGGCCAGTGACGCTCCGGTCGACACGACCGGACCGTTGCTCCGTGTATTTATGGACGACACCAGCTTCGTGAATGGAGGCATCACGGGCGCGGATCCCTTGGGCTTGGTGCGCTTGGCGGATCCCAACGGCATCAACGCGATCGGTGCCGGAATTGGCCACGATTTGGTTGGGTACCTTGACGAAAACTGGCGCGAGCCCTTGGTGATGAACGACCGATACCAGGCCGACCCCAATACCTACCAGCGCGGAACCGCGACCTGGCCGTTTGTGGGGCTTAGCGATGGTCCTCACCGGTTTACGGTTCGGGCTTGGGATACGTACAATAATCCCCGTCAAGCGAGCGTTGAGTTCCTGGTGATATCTCGAGATCAACTGAAACTAGGGGCCGTGCGGCTCTTCCCCAACCCAACTCCGGGCTGGACTACCTGGCAGGTTGAGCACAACGCATCCGGAGACAGCCTTCAGGTTGATTGGACCGTTACCGACGGCTCAGGCCGCGCGGTTTGGGCCCATCAATGGGTTGGCCGGGCGACGTCCTCGGTGCTTCAGGCCCCAGAGTGGCAGGCTACGACCCCCAACGGAACCCCGCTCCCGAACGGATGGTATGTGGCCAAGGTTACGGTCGTCCGCCCACGAGACGGCCAAAAGGTGCACCAAGCCGACCGCCTGATTTTGATTCGCCCCTAATCCCCAACGAGTATATTTGTCGATCTCTATGAACACGAAGCGCGCATTCCTTTTGTCGATGTCGGTTGCGGTGACCAGCGGGTCGCTGAACGGCCAAACGTTTTACGATCGCTTAAACGATTTAAACGTGGTTACGACCGCCATGCCCATGCTTAACATTGGGCCGGACGCGCGTTCGGGCGGAATGGCCAACACGGGCATCGGCTTGAGTCCAGACGCCAACGCCATCTTTTGGAACCCCGCTAAACTCGCCTTTGTAGGCCGCAACAACGTGTACGGCGGACTTTCGTACACACCCTGGCTTCGCCGCCTGGTGCCCGATGTCGAACTTATGTTTGCCAATGTGGCCGCCGGAGTCGGCGAGCGCGGTGGGGTGGGCGCAAGCCTGCGGTACTTCTCGCTCGGAGAAATCACCTTCCGCAACGAGCAGGGTGAAGAACAGGGCACCTACCGCCCCTACGAAATGTCGCTGGATGTGGCGTATGCGCTCAAGCTGTCCGACCATTTTTCGGGCGGAGTTTCGCTGCGCTACGCGCTGTCGGACCTGGCACAAGGCCAAGTGGTCGGGGGTCAGCTGACCAAAGTGGGCCAGACGGTCGCCACAGACATCAGTGTGTTTTACCAGGGCGATGAATTCAGCATGCCCGACGGCCAGCGCGGTCAGTGGGTAGGCGGATTAACGCTTTCGAACATCGGCGCAAAAATTCGCTATTCGGAGAGCGGCGAGTCCGACTTTATTCCCACCAACATGCGCTTGGGCGGAGGCTTTAACTGGAAGCTCGACAAGTACAATCGCTTGACCCTGCTGACCGACGTCAACAAATTGATGGTGCCCACCAAGCCCGAGCGGGATTTGCTGGACGCCGACAACGACGGGGACCGTAGCGAAATCATCGCGGGCAAAGACGATAAAATTGGCGTGATTCCCGGAATTATTCAGTCCTGGGATCCGACGGCTAAGCCCGATGGATTCAAGGAACTGATGCGCGAATTCATGATTAATGTGGGCGGTGAGTACTGGTACAACGACCAATTCGCGGTGCGCGCGGGCTACCAGCACGAAGACGTGACCAAGGGCAACCGCCGCTTTTTCACCATGGGGTTTGGCGTGCGCTACAACCTTATTGGGCTTGATTTCGCCTACTTGTTCCCGGCGGACCAAACGGTGCGTTCCCCGCTCGAAAACACCATTCGCTTCAGTGCGCTGATCGATTTGAACCAAATCCTGAAGTAGGGGGTTAGTGTACGAACTACGGCAAGCACATAAGGCCGTCTAACCTTACTTTTGCACCGCGCATTTACGCGCGATTCGAACATGGCAAAAAAGAAGCTCACCAAAGAGGTCTACCTCAAGTGGTACGAAGACATGCTCTTCTGGCGCAAGTTTGAGGATATGACCTCGGCGCTGTACATCCAGCAAAAAATTCGCGGATTCCTTCACCTGTACAACGGTCAAGAGGCCGTGCTTGCGGGTTCGCTGCTCGCCATGGAGCCGGGCGACAAAATGATTACGGCCTACCGGAACCACGTTCAGCCCATTGGCCTTGGGGTCGATCCGCGCAAAATCATGGCCGAATTGCTGGGCAAGGTCGACGGTACCTCGCGCGGTAAGGGCGGCTCGATGCACATGTTTTCGAAGGAGCACAATTTTTACGGCGGACACGGAATCGTCGGAGGGCAGATTCCGCTCGGTGCGGGAATGGCTTTTGCCGACAAGTACTTGGGCAAACCCCACGTGACGCTCTGCTACATGGGCGACGGCGCCGTGCGCCAAGGATCGCTTCACGAAACCTTTAATATGGCGATGCTTTGGAAGCTCCCCGTAGTGTTCATCGTGGAGAATAACGGATACGCCATGGGGACCTCGGTAGAGCGCACCGCGAACCACACCGATATCTATAAGCTCGGCTTGGGCTACGAAATGCCCTGTGCCCCGGTGGAGGGAATGGATCCGGCTGTGGTGTACGATGCCGTCTACGAAGCCGTGGAACGCGCACGCCGCGGTGAAGGTCCGAGCTTCCTGGAAATTCGCACCTACCGCTACAAAGGCCACTCCATGTCGGATGCCCAGCACTACCGAACCAAGGACGAGGTGGCCGAGTACCAGTTGATTGACCCCATCCTGACGGCCAAAGACGTCCTCCTCAAAAAGAAGTGGGCATCGGCCTCCGATATTGAGGCGATCGATGCCCGGGTTAAGGACCTTGTTGCCGAGTGCGTGGATTTTGCCGAAAAGTCGCCCTACCCGGATGCCGAAGAGCTTTGGCAGCACGTGTACGTGGACGGAGATTACCCCTTTATTACCGAATAAGTTATGGCCCTAGTAATTACGATGCCGCGCTTGAGCGACACGATGACCGAAGGGGTCGTCGCAAAGTGGCATGCCAAATTGGGAGATACCGTTACCGAAGGCAAACTGCTCGCGGAGATTGAAACCGATAAGGCAACCATGGATTTTGAGGCCTTTCCGGGCCAAGAAGGCGTACTGCTTCACATTGGGGTTCAGGAAGGGCAAACGGCCCCCGTCGACAGCATTTTGGCCATTTTGGGCGCTGCGGGCGAAGACATTTCGAGTTTGATTTCGGGCGCGTCTGCGGCTTCTGCCGCTCCGGCTTCTGCCGCTCCTGCGGCTCCTGCTCCTGCCGCTCCTGCGGTTGAACCAGCAGTTGCCGCTCCGGCCGCCGCTCCGGCCGCCGCTCCGGCTCCGGTGGAGGCCCATGGGCCCGCCGCATCGGCCGACGGCCGCGTTAAGGCCTCGCCGCTGGCGCGGTCGCTTGCGAACGAGCTTGGCGTAAACCTTGCTACGCTTAGCGGCACCGGCGACGGCGGACGCATCACCAAGCGCGACGTGGAACTCGCGGCGGCATCGCCGGTTTCGGCACCGGCCGGGGCTGCAGCGCATTCGCCGGCGATCGCCTACCCAAGTTCGGGCTTCACCGACACGCCGATTTCGCAAATGCGCAAGACGATTGCCAAGCGCTTGGCGGAGTCGAAGTTTACCGCGCCGCACTTCTACTTGACGATTGCGGTAGATATGTCGGCAGCGGCGGCAGCCCGCGCCGAAATCAATGCCGCCGGCGACGTTAAAATTTCGTTTAACGACCTCGTAGTGAAGTCGGTAGCCAAAGCCCTTAAAAAGCACCCTGCGGTGAATTCGTCGTGGTTGGGAGAAAGTGTTCGAACGAACTACGACGTCCACGTTGGGGTCGCTGTGGCTGTTGAAGATGGACTCCTGGTTCCCGTGGTGCGCCACGCCGACGCCAAAGGTTTGGCCGAAATTTCGTCGGAAGTCCGCAGTTTTGCGCAAAAAGCTAAGGACAAAAAGCTTCAACCCAGCGATTGGGCGGGCAACACCTTTACGATTTCGAACCTTGGAATGTTTGGCATTGAGGAGTTTACGGCAATCATTAACCCGCCCGACGCCGCCATCTTGGCCGTTGGCGGAATACAGGATGTTCCCGTGGTGAAGAACGGAGCCGTGGTTCCGGGTCAGGTTATGAAAATGACGCTGAGTTGCGACCACCGCGTAATCGACGGCGCGACCGGCGCAGCATTTTTGAATACGGTAAAGGGCTACCTCGAGCGCCCGCTGTCGCTGATTCTCTGAAATCGAAACGGGGCGGACCTTCCGCCCTTTTTCGGTACCCAATTTTTTAGTTAGAATGAGTCTAAATACGCGCCAATTCCGTGCGCTGCATTGTACCTTGGAAGCATGAAACTCTCGGAGCTCGGCGTCGGCCAGAAGGCCCTGATTTTGCAGGCGGCCGTGGAACTCCCGGTCAAGCTGTTTGAAATGGGGTGCCTTCCCGGAGAGGAAGTGGAACTTGTTTTTGCTGCGCCTTTTCGAGATCCCCTCTGCTTTCGCGTGCAGGGCACCCTGGTGAGCATGCGGCGCGAGCTTGCCGAACTCATTCCCATTACGGAGCCCTATGTCGCCTAAGCGCGCGCTTCGGGTAGCGCTGGTCGGCCGTCCCAATACGGGAAAGTCGTCGCTCTTCAATCGGCTCACCGGGCTGAATCAAAAGGTGGGCAACTACCCGGGTGTCACCATGGAAAAGCACGTGGGTCTGGCCAAGCTCGGTGCCAACGCCCTCGCTGAAGTCGTTGACCTTCCGGGAATTTACAGCCTGCATCCTTCATCGGACGACGAGCGCGTCGTGCTGGATGCACTGACTACCTCGGTGGATGCCGAGCGTTCCGATGTGGTGGTGGGTTTGGCCGACGGGACGAACCTGAAAACCTGCCTGTTCGTATTTACCCAAGTCCTTGATTTGGGATTTCCCGCCGTTCTCGCCGTGACCATGGTTGACGAAATGGAGCGACGCGGTGCGCAACTTGACCTGCCGGCCCTGGAAGCTGCGCTGGGAGTACGGGTTGTCCCGGTAAACAGCCGCACCGGCATGGGGTTTGACGAACTTCGCGCGGCCATTGTTGCGGCGAAACCCAGCGGGCAGACCCCGTTTTTTCAGCCTGCGGGCGCCCACCTGCCCTGGCTTCAGAAGAAGCAGGCCTGCATCGGCGCGGGGCTGACCTACCGCGCGTGGCTCGACGGCTTGCGCGATGCCGACTTTGCCGATGAGGTCCGCGAGTCGGGCCGAAGTCCCGAACGCGCCCGGGCCGATGAAGCCATACAGCGCTACCGCTGGGTGAATCAATGGTTGCGAAAAGTCTACCACTACGACCCGGTACGCGATCGCCGGGCCGCCGCGCGCTTCGACCGCGTGGTCGTCCATCCCGTTTGGGGCAGCATGCTGTTGTTCGGCGTGCTGTTCGCCCTGTTCCAGGCGTTGTTTTACGGGTCTTCGGTTCCCATGGACGCGATCGATGGCGGCATCGCGCGACTTTCCGAGTGGCTTAACCAGCAATTGCCCGCGGGTTTTGTCAACCATTTTATCACCAGCGGACTGCTGCCGGGTATTGCCGGTGTGCTGATCTTCCTGCCGCAAATCGCCCTGCTCTTTTTGTTTATTGCGCTGCTGGAGGAGAGCGGCTACATGGCCCGGGTCGTGTTCATCATGGATCGCTTTATGCGGCCGTTCGGATTGAGCGGCAAATCCGTGGTTCCCCTGGTAAGCGGAACAGCCTGCGCCATACCGGCCGTCATGAGTTCGCGGAACATGGAATCGGCGCGGGAACGCTGGCTGGCCATAGCGGTGACCCCCTTAATGACCTGCAGTGCCCGGCTGCCGGTGTACGCCTTAATTATCGGGCTCGTGGTGCCCAACACGCCGTGGATGGGTATTAGCCTTCAGGGTATGACCCTGTTTGGGCTTTATGCCCTTGGGTTCTTGGCTGCGCTGCTCGGATCGGCACTGCTCAACCGCTGGGTTCCGCAGCAAAAGTCCGCCCCCTTTTTAATGGAAATGCCGCCGTACCGAATGCCCATTGGGCGCAACGTCTTCACCGCCGTATGGACGCGGTCGCGGTCGTTTGTGGTGGAAGCAGGTAAAATCATCGTCTCCATCAGTATTGTGCTTTGGTTTTTGGCGAGCAGTGGACCCAAGGGCCTTCCCAACTTTAGTGCGGAATACGAACCCATTCCCATTGAGGATAGCTACCTGGGCAGCATCGGTCGCGGAATTCAGCCCGTATTGGAGCCGCTCGGCTACGACTGGAAGATTTCGGTAGCCATTGCTTCATCCTTTGTCGCCCGCGAAGTGTTCGTGGGCACGATGGCTACCTTATATAGTGTAGACGGCGACGAAATCGCGCCGGTCCGCGAGCGGATGGCCAAGGAATTGAACCCAAACACGGGCAAGCCCTACTTCAATTTGGCTGTGGGCGTTTCGCTGCTCGTGTTTTACGCCTTTGCCCTGCAGTGCATGAGTACCCTTGCCGTGGTGGTGCGCGAGACCCGCAGCTGGCGCTTCGCGCTGATTCAGTTCGCTGCCTATGCGGCGGTTGCCTACGTGGCGGCATGGTCGGCGTTCCGCTTCATTTCCTACCTTACTATATAGTATATGAGTGCCGTCGTTCTCTGGACCCTTTTTTGGTGGAGCGTGCTCGCCCTGGCGATGCGGCTCGTGCCTAAACCCTCGTGCGCGGACTCGTGCGGATGCAGCACCTCGAACCCAAGCTCGTTATGAAGCACGTATTAGTTACTGGCGCGTCGCGCGGAATCGGACGCGAAACTGCTCGCGCTTTGGCCGAAGCGGGCTGCGTCGTGCACGCTACCTCGCGCTCGCCCTTTGCCTTGGAAGGCTGCCGCACCTATGTTTTGGACCACCGTTCGGCGGAATCCCGCGCGAACTTGGTTGCGAGCCTCGCAGGCGTTCGCCTCGACGGCCTCGTCCTAAATGCCGGTGCGCTGGTGTCCAAACCCTTTACTGAACTCACGCAGCAGGACTTTGATTTAATGGGGCAGGTCAACTGGTCGGGGCCGGCCTTATTGGTTCAGTCCCTTCTTCCGTTGTTCGCGCCGTCCGCCCATTGCGTGTTCATCAGCAGCATGGGGGGATTCCAGGGTGCGTCCAAATACCCCGGGCTTTTGGCCTACGCCACCAGCAAAATGGCCATGGCGGGGTTGGCCGAAAGCCTGCAAGCGGAGCTCGGTTCCGAAGGTTTTGCGTTCAATGCACTCTGCCTCGGCGCCGTCCAAACCGAGATGTTGGCCGAGGCCTTCCCCGGATATACGGCTCCAGTAACCCCCATTGCGATGGGTTCAGCCGTCGCGCATTTTGTGCTCCGCGGACACGAAACGCAGGCTGGGCAAGTGATTCCGCTTGCTAAAACCAATCCTTGAGAAATTTTTCTCGCTGCTTTTCAGCGAGTTGATTGTTTTTAACAAAAAAATTTCTGCAGGGGTATTGCAGGTTTAAAAAGTCGTTCTACATTTGCAACCCCAAACGGAAACAACGGCGCACCGACGAGGTCGCCCGACTCCGGGGGGAAGACGGAAGCAGAAGCTTCAACGTTCTTTAACATATTGTGAAATCGAAAGATTGTTCAACCCGAAGATTCCCTTTGAGGAGTACTTGAGAGCCATAAGTCAAACAATTCTACAACGGAGAGTTTGATCCTGGCTCAGGATGAACGCTAGCGGCAGGCCTAACACATGCAAGTCGAGGGG
>Ga0222712_10002557_pt1 | contig 20686 bp, 16 predicted proteins | sample C33_657DmetaG_FD_165043 | JGI IMG/M metagenome (GOLD analysis project Ga0222712, IMG submission 165043) | Estuarine water microbial communities from San Francisco Bay, California, United States - C33_657D | ecosystem: Environmental > Aquatic > Marine > Unclassified | place: USA: California... | reverse complement strand
TATTTAGTAGACACTTTTAGAGTCAATGGGAATTTACAAGTAAGAGGCCTGCCTGAAAATCTACTAGATGCTGGCCAAGCTTTAAAACAACAAAGTACTTTGGATACCAAAGGTGCTCAATATGAACTAGCATTGGGTTATGCAGTCAATAAAAAGGACAAATTTTTATTTGGAATTAGTATGGGTATTCCAATGATGAATTACAGCAGCAACAGTACCTTTCAAGAAAACGACACTTCTTCCAATAAATTAAATAAATTCGATTCCTTTACTTATACAGATGAGTATACCACTAGTGGTGCTGGAGTTAATGCTAAAATAGGAATCATTTATAAACCAACTGAACATGTAAGATTAGGTTTTGCGCTCCATACGCCTACTTACATGGTTACTTTAAAAGATACTAGAACTTCCTCTTTAACTGCTAACACAGAAAATTACGGAGGCCTTCAAAAAGTGTCTTCTCTTACCTTTACCAATGACCAAGCAGGTGAAAGTAAATACAGTATGACAACCCCTATAAAAATGATGGTAAGTGGAAGCTACGTATTCAATGAAATTGAAGATGTTAGAAAACAAAAAGGATTTTTGACAGCTGATATTGAATATGTAAATCACAAAGGATCTAATTTTTATAGTGCCAATGAAAACCCAACTACTGATGATAAGACCTATTACCAATCACTCAACAATGTGATAAAAAACCAGTACAAAGGGAACTTCAATTTTCGATTGGGAGGTGAACTAAAATTTAATACCTTGATGACTAGACTAGGTTTTGCCTACTATACTAATCCCTATCAAGATAATGAAATAAAAGCGCACCAAGCATTGATAAGTGGTGGTATTGGCTATCGACATAAAGGGATTTTTATTGACCTAACCTATGTTTACTCAATGAAAAAAGATGTAAATTTTGCCTACCGTTTACAAGACCGATCCAATACTTTTGCAACAATCGATAACAAACTAGGGAATATTATTTTAAGTGTTGGTTGTAAATTTTAACTTTTTAATTTCTTAAAATAAGTTTTAAAACTTTCTCTATATCTGGAGAGGTCCATTGAATGGTGGTATCCTTTTTAAACCAAGTCATTTGTCGCTTGGCATAATGCCTTGTACTAGTTTTGATCAATTCTATAGCTTCTTGCAAAGATATTTTTTCAGAAAAACAATCAAACAGCTCCCTGTAACCTACTGTCTGTAAAGCATTCAAGGATTGATAGTTTATTAAACTTCTTACCTCTTCTTCTAATCCATCAAGAATCATTTGATCTACTCTACTATTAATTCGTTGGTAAAGTTGTTCTCTAGGTAATTCCAAACCAATGGCAATAATTTTAAAATCTCGGGGCTGACTTTTTTTAGTTTGAAATTCAAGAATAGATTTTCCTGATGACATGACCACTTCCAACGCACGAATTAATCTATGCGGATTATGAATCTCTCCTTTTGAAAAATAGAATGGATCATTTTTTTTCACTTCTGCCTGTAGCCATTCCAATCCACCTTTTTCATAATTACTGATAATATCCTCTCGGATACCTGGTGAAATAATTGGCACTGGGTCAATGCCTTCACAAAAAGTTTTGGTATACAATCCAGTCCCACCTACTATTACAGCTACATCGGTTTTTGAAAATATTTCCTGCACTTTTTCAAGGGCATATTTTTCAAATACTGCTGCATTTACATTTTCATGAATAGAATGCGAATTGATAAAATGATGTGGAACAGCAGCTAATTCATCTTGGGAAGGTTTAGCTACCCCAATAGTTAATTCTTTATAGCATTGACGGCTATCAGAAGAAATAATTTGAGTGGAGAAATGTTTTGCTACAGAAATAGCAAGAGAAGTTTTACCAACTGCAGTCGGGCCAGATATCACAATACAAGTTTTATTCATAACGCACGCCTAACAAACCTATCATTTATTAAAGAAAAAATCGATTACTAAAAGGGAGTTTTTTTAGATCACTCCTATTCCTTGAATTAGCTTCAAAAACAATTGCATCAACATTTATCGGAATTTAATATTCCTCTGAAGTCGAATCTGTGGATGAGTCTTCTTCTGACCCAGTAGCATTTCCATCCTCATCTTCTTCACTAAACCCTTCTAACATAGCAGCTGAATTTAAATCATATTTTTCCTCCACCTCAGCCAATCGGCTATCCACCAACCCTTTGGTACCATATTGAGAAGGAGCAATTCCTTCAGAACGAATACAAGCAGGATAGGTTATTTTTTTATTCTCTTCTTTATCAACATTAATCAGCTCCACCATAAAAGTCCAAGCCTTATTAAAATCATAGACATAAATAAATTTTTGATTAGGATCCTTTATTTCCGACCCTAAAGTAACCTCTTCCATTAATAGAGGTTCCACCTTATAAACTTTATCATCATATTTTTCTAGCGAAATCTCTCTTCCCCTTAGCCAACTATCATTGCTACGATAAAAGGTAGCTTGATGCTTACTATCAAATTCATATCCCTTCAAAATACAAAGATGTAAGTCCGAAAATTTTTGGGTATGCTTAATCACAACATCTCTGTAAATAATTTCATCCTCTTCCCAATAAACCCTAAAACGTAGAATAGCCATAGTACAAATTTAGCAATAAGAAATGATAATTTATTCTGAAGAATTGGTTTGAATGCCGAAATAAATGATTGATTATAATCCAAGTTCAGATGCTTTTTTTAGCATAAAATCAAGTGCTGCATCATAGTTATTTGGAATTACTCCATCTAGAATTGCTTCTCGAATCGCATTCTTTAAATCTCCGATTGTCTTACCAGGTGGAAGATTAAATCTTTCCATAATCATTTCTCCGGTAATGGGCGGCTGCCAGTTTCTCAACTGGTCACTCGCTTCTACTTCGGCACATCTAATCTTCACCATTTCAAAATTCTCTAAAAAGCGTTTTACCTTTTGCTTATTTTTCGAGGTGATATCGGCACTACAAAGTAGCATGAGCGCATCAAAATCTTCACCCGCATCAAATAACAATCTTCTAATAGCTGCGTCGGTTATATTGTCTTTCGTAAGACTAATGGGCCTTAAATGCAATTCCACTAATTTACGAACAAACTTCATTTTTTCATTCTGAGGTAATTTCAATTGGGTAAAAATTTTAGGTACCATCCTACCGCCCAAAACCTCATGTCCATGAAAGGTCCAGCCATGCCCCACCTCAAATTTTTTAGTGACGGGTTTAGCAATATCATGCAAAACAGCTGCCCATCTCAACCAAAGGTCATCTGTAAGTTCACAAATATTATCTACTACCTGTAAAGTATGATAGAAATTATCTTTATGGCCCTTTCCATCGATATATTCAGCACCAGCTAAATCAACCATTTGAGGAAAAATGATTTTTAGTAGTCCACTTTTATATAAAAGATCGAATCCTATTGAAGGTTTTTTGCAACTTAAAATTTTATTTAATTCATCTGCTATTCTTTCTCCACTAACAATCTTTATGCGTTCGGCATTTTGTTGTATGGCAGTAAAGGCTTTTTCCTCAATTAAAAAATTCAACTGAGTGGCAAAACGGATAGCCCTCATCATACGAAGCGGATCGTCACTGAAGGTGATATGGGGATCTAAAGGGGTTTGTAATACTTTTTTGCCCAAATCGCTGATTCCGTTAAAGGGATCAATCAACTCACCATAATCAGCCTTATTTAAACTAATGGCAAGTGCATTGATGGTAAAGTCACGTCGGTTTTGATCATCCGCTAAAGTACCCTCTAAAACCACGGGGTTTCGACTGTCAAGTTGATAACTTTCCTTTCTAGCTCCCACAAACTCAATGTCAATATCTGCTAACCTTATTTGAGCTGTACCAAAGTTTTTAAAAAAACTAACGGAAGGTTTCGGTTTAAAATGCTTGGAGACTTCATTGGCCAATTCAATTCCATCACCCAAACAAACGATATCAATATCTTTTGTGGGTCTGCCGATAATTTTATCTCTAACAAATCCTCCAATCAAATAACAAGGAACACCCAAGGCTTCAGCAGCCTCAGCAATCTTTTTCAACAATACTAATTCTTGATCCGAACAATGGATGTACATAGGCTGCAAAAATAAGCCCTATGATCCATATGTAATGGTGAGCTAATTTATTTGATGGTTCTATTTAATCGGTCAAAAACACTAGTTTTGAAAACAAGTTTCCCCAAAATGTAATTTATTATCCTTTCGGCACTAATGTTGCCAATTTACCCCACCAATGAAAACAAACCATCTGAAATAGGAAGTTTGACATTTTGACTATACATTAAAAAAAATATGAATAAAAACATTTATTTGCAGGGCCCTGAGGAAGAAATGGAGTTTATGCCGATCATACCTCTGAATGAAGATGACAGCGAAGATTCAGACACACTGGTCATTCCAGACGAATTACCCCTGCTACCCTTACGCAATACGGTTTTATTTCCTGGAGTAGTTTTACCAATTACCGTAGGACGGGATAAAAGTATTAAGGCCGTAACTGATGCCTATAAGGCTGACAAATTGATAGGAGTTATAGCACAAAAAGACAGTACCGTAGAAGAACCTACTATTGCTGATTTGGAAGAAATTGGCACTGTAGCAAAAATTGCTAAACTGATTAAAATGCCAGATGGTGGAACTACCATCATCATCCAAGGAAAAAAACGTTTTAAAATAGATAAAATTACCTGCGAGGACCCTTATTTCAAAGCCAAGATCCAGACACTAGAAGAAGAAGTTTTGACTGATGATAAGGATTTCAATGCCATGGTAGGAAGTATAAAAGATCTAGCTGGACAAATTGTACAAATTTCACCTAACCTTCCAAGTGAGGCTGCGATTATACTCAAGAACATAGAAAACCCGGTATTTCTAATTCATTTTGTTAGTAGTAATTTAAATAGTGATATCAAGAATAAACAACGGTTGTTGGTAATCAATAATATCAAGGAAAGAGCCGAACTACTAATGAATTTAATGCAAACGGAGTTACAGTACACCGAACTTAAAAACAAGGTGACCAACAAAACTCGTGCGGAGCTTGATAAACAACAAAGAGAGTATTTTTTGCAACAGCAAATGAAGGCCATCAAAGAGGAATTGGGTGGAGATAATGTGGCGGAAGTAAAAGAAATGCTCAAAAAAGCAGAAGGAAAAAAATGGCCAAAACCTGCGATGGAAATGTTCCATAAAGGAGCTGAAAAATTAGAAAGAATGCATCCTAGTACACCAGATTACTCTGTGGTATACAATCACCTTGATCTTATGCTTGATCTGCCGTGGGAAGATTATACTCCTGACTCCTACGACTTAAAAAAAGCTAAAAAAATATTAGATCATGATCATTATGGTATGCATAAAATTAAAGAGCGCATACTAGAATATCTTGCTGTTTTGAAACTAAAAGGAGACATGAAAAGTCCTATCCTTTGTTTTGTTGGCCCTCCCGGAATTGGTAAAACTAGTTTAGGAAAAAGTATTGCTCATGCAATAGCCCGCAAATATGTGAGAGTTAGCCTTGGCGGATTACATGATGAAAGTGAAATCAGAGGTCATCGTAAAACCTATATTGGAGCAATGCCTGGAAGAATTATCCAATCTATCAGGAAAATAAAAAGTAGTAATCCTGTAATGATATTGGATGAAATTGATAAAGTGGGTAATGACCACCGTGGCGACCCCTCTTCTGCCCTATTGGAAGTGCTGGATCCTGAACAAAACAATACCTTTTATGATAATTACTTAGAGCTTGAATATGACTTAAGCAAAGTATTATTTATTGCTACCGCAAATAATATCAATAACATTCAACCTGCTTTAAGGGACCGACTTGAAATCATTGATTTGAGTGGATATGCAGTGGAAGAAAAAATTGAAATTGCTAGACAACATCTTTTGCCAAAACAAAAGGAAGCGCATGGTCTCAAAGAAGTAAATATTAAAGTAAGTGATAAGATTTTAGAAAAAATTATAGAGGACTATACAAGAGAAAGTGGTGTAAGGGATTTAGATAGACAGCTAGCAGCTATCATGAGAAATCTGGCTAAACAATATGCAACCAAAGGGAAATTAAAGGCTACGCTTACCCAGATAGATTTTGAAAAGATTTTAGGTAAGCCCCGATTTAGCAATGAAATGTATAAAATTGCTAACATGGCTGGAGTAGCCGTTGGACTTGCTTGGACCTATGTTGGGGGAGATATTTTATTTATTGAAATCAGTTTGAGCGAGGGTAAAGGAGAATTAAAGATGACTGGAAATCTTGGTAATGTAATGAAGGAAAGTGCTTCTACAGCTTATACTTGGCTTCAGGTAAATGCAAAAAAGATGAATATTGACCCAGAAATGTTCAATACTAAAAATATTCATATACATGTACCTGAGGGAGCTGTGCCAAAAGATGGACCTAGTGCGGGTATCACTATGATGACTGCCTTGGCAAGTGCATTTACTGGAAGAAAAATAAAGCCCTACTTGGCAATGACTGGAGAGATTACACTTAGAGGTCAGGTATTACCCGTTGGCGGTATCAAGGAAAAAGTATTAGCAGCGAAAAGGGCTGGTCTAAAAGAAATTATCATGTGTTGGCAAAACGAAAAAGATGTTATTGATATTAACCCCCTGTTTATAAAAGGGATTAAATTTCACTATGTAAAAACAATGCAACAGGTAATTGATATAGCACTTACCTAAAATCAAAGGCATTAAAAGGTAGGTTAAACCCGCATTTAAAGCAAAAAAGAGTTGAAATTGATTCATTTGTTTTTTTAATGGTATTCAAATAACTTCGCTTTCAGCAAAATCAAATCTAATTAAAATGAAAAAAATTATTCTATTTGGAATTTCTTGTGCTCTTTTATTTTCATCTTGCGTAAGTAAGAAAATATTACAAGCAGAACAATTTCGTTATGTACAATTACAAACGGAACATTTAGCGCTACAAGAAGCTTTAAAAAGCTGTGACAACACTAATAATGAAAATCTCAGAAAAAGAGCAGTTCTTGAGGCAGAGATAGAAAGCCTTAAAAAACAGATTGGTTTTCTTAAAGACAATAATAACCAAGCCTTGAAGCAGTTAGAAAACCTATCGGTAATCTCAGGTTCTCAAGCAGAGAGTATTAAAAAATCTCTTGAAAATATTGGTTCAAAAGATGCTTATATCCAAGGTCTTCAATCAGCACTTAATAGAAAAGATTCTTTAAATCTTGCTTTGGTAACTAATTTAAAAGGTGCGATCGGCAATATGGATGACAAGGATATCAATATCAAAGTTGAAAAAGGAGTAGTGTACATTGACATTTCAGATAAATTATTATTCAAAAGTGGAAGCTATGATGTAACAGACAGAGCAAAAGAGGTGCTTGGAAAAGTAGCTACCGTATTGAAAAACCAACCTACTATCGAGTTCATGGTGGAAGGTCATACTGATAGTGTAGCCTTTAAAAACCCTGTATTACTTGACAACTGGGATCTAAGTGTTAAAAGAGCAACTACTATAGTTCGTATTTTACAAAAACAATATGGCCTAGATCCAACTCGAATGACTGCAGCAGGAAGAGCTGAATTCAAACCGGTTGCAGATAATACAACCAATGAAGGAAGGGAATCAAACCGTAGAACAAGAATTGTTGTTTTACCTCAGCTTGACCAGTTTTTTAAACTATTAGAAAGATAATTTTTATTCATTAATAAGCTAACATTTTTATAATCCCGACTGCTATAGTAGTCGGGATTTTTTTATGACATTTACTTTATTAGTAAGTAGTTTATCTATATTCTTTTTAACAACCTGTGCATAAATATTATTAACTATTTTCAAATGCAATTCGTTAAATTTGAAATAGACACTTTGAAAGATCAATCATTCTTCAACTCACCTAAATCCAATTTATTTTGACAGAAACAATCATTAACCTTGAAACCTTAAACCCAATTGAATTCTTTGGTGTTAACAATGGTAAACTTGATATTCTAAAAAAGAAATTTCCACTGCTAAAAATTTTAAGTCGTGGCACCCAAATCAAACTGACGGGAGCGCCCGAACAGGTGGTAGATGCAAAGGAAAAAATAAATCTAATTGTCCAATACATTGAACGGAATGGACATATGTCTGAAAATTATTTTGACCAAATATTAGGAGGAGATGATGCGCAGGCAGTTGATAATTTTGTTGATCGAAACCCCAATGATGTATTGGTTTTTGGCCCCAATGGAAAAACAGTAAGGGCGCGTACTGCTAATCAAAAGAAAATGGTAGCTGCAGTTGATAAAAATGATATTGTTTTTGCAATCGGTCCAGCGGGTACTGGAAAAACTTATACTGCGGTTGCCTTAGCAGTAAGGGCATTAAAAGCTAAAACCGTTAAAAAAATAATTTTGACTCGGCCTGCTGTAGAAGCAGGAGAAAACCTAGGTTTTTTGCCAGGTGATTTAAAAGAAAAAATTGATCCATATTTAAGACCGCTTTATGATGCATTGGATGATATGATCCCTGCAGATAAGCTAGGTTATTTTATGACCACCAGAACGATTGAAATTGCCCCACTAGCCTATATGAGAGGTAGAACCCTTGATAATGCATTCATTATTCTAGATGAGGCGCAAAATACAAATGACGGTCAATTAAAAATGTTTCTTACCCGAATTGGAGCCAATGCAAAAGCAATCATCACGGGGGATCCTACCCAAATAGATCTTCCAAAAAATATGCGAAGTGGTATAGATAAAGCATTGCGCATTTTAAAAAATGTGGAAGGCATTGCTCATATCGAATTAGACGAAGAAGATGTAGTAAGACACAAACTAGTTAAAGCTATCATCAAAGCGTATGACAGAGATAAAGAAACTGACAGTTCCAACGAGCGTAGATAAGTTGACACCTCTTTGAATCACAATAAGCACCTACCCTATCAAAAAAATTAGCTGCTTATTGAATGTGAATGAATGACACTACGTATTTTTTTATTTTGAGTATTCTAAAGATGTTTAACTTTAACTATGAAATTAACATTCCTCCTTTCTTTGATTTTTTGTTTAGCGATTAGTTCATGTAACAATGAAAAAAAATCAACCAATACTGATATTGAAGTTGCCCGAGTATTTATAAAAGATATTTTAGAAAGTAATTTTAAAGATGCAGAGACTTTTGTATTAAAAGAAGAGACCAATCAACAATTTTTTGAGTTATTCAAAAAGGAATTTGAATCTAAAAGCAAGTCAGAATTAGAAAGCTTTAAAAATGCAGATATCATTATTAATGAAATCAGCCCAATCAATGACTCAGTGAGTATAATCAATTACTCCAATTCCTTCAAGAAAGACAAAAGCAATAAATTGAAAATGGTTAGGATCAATGGACAGTGGATGGTTGATTTAAAATATACATTTTCAGGAAACCTATAACAGCTTCCAATGATTCGAAACATTTTACTGATAGGTTTGGGTGGTGCATTCGGCAGTATGATTAGATACTTAATCGGCTGGTGGATTGGACCTAAAAGTTTTCCTCTTTCTACCTTCTTGATTAATATTGGAGGAAGTTTTTTGATAGGTTTGGTAATGGCCTACTGCCTCAAAAATGAATCCTTTTCTACCAATTGGAAACTATTTTTAACTGTTGGAATTTGTGGTGGCTTTACGACCTTCTCTACCTTTTCACTTGAAAATTTACAATTGATTCAAAACGGAAAATTTGCAATAGCTGCTTGCTACACAGTCGCTAGCTTTTTATTAGGGATTTTGGCCGTTTGGACTGGTTTTAAATTGATCAATGGATAAACTAATGAATACTTTCAATTGACAAGTCCAATTATGGATTTTCATTGCACTAAAACAACTTATTTCCCCTCTGCTGTTTATTGATAAAGTTGGATAACCAGCTGCTAATTAAAACAATTACTAATTTTTAAGTGGGGTGCCAATTTATTTTGACTGTTGAATTATATAATTAAAATTCTACATTCAAGCAATTTTAACAGTACTCTATACTGATTTACACCTAAAGTATACATTTTTTTGCTGCCAATCTGACACAATAACAAGAAAATTCCTTATTTTTGATCCCTAATTTTAAGAATGAATAGTTTATTTACAATAGAAAGTAAAGTCCACGATGAGTCCCGGCAAGGTGAAGCGTATAGTCCCATTGCTGAAAACCCAACTGAGTTCAAAAAACTATTTTATGTAGAAAGCTATGGTTGTGCGATGAATTTTGCCGATAGTGAGGTAGTGGCTTCTATTTTACAAAGTAATGGATATGGTGCTACTAAAAACTGTGAAGAAGCCGATCTCATTTTAGTGAACACTTGTTCAATTAGAGAAAAAGCCGAAGCAACCGTTCGTAAGCGGCTAACTGAATTTAGGAAACTTAAAAAACTTAATCCTGGCATTCTAGTGGGTGTATTGGGATGCATGGCAGAGCGGTTAAAAGAGAAATTTTTACAAGAAGAAAAGCTAGTAGACTTAGTGGTTGGTCCAGATGCCTACCGAACCTTACCCGGCCTTATCGAAGAAGCCGAAACAGGTCAAAAAGCAGTCAATGTCCTTTTAAATAGGGATGAAACCTATGCAGACATTTCACCGATTCGACTGAACAGTAATGGTATCAATGCCTTTGTCAGTATTATGAGGGGTTGTAATAACATGTGTTCATTTTGTGTCGTTCCATTTACAAGAGGAAGAGAAAGAAGTAGAGCGGCTAATAGTATCATTGAAGAATGTAAAAATCTATTTGCTGATGGTTTTAGAGAAGTTACTTTACTCGGACAAAATGTGGATAGTTATCACTGGGAACCATTCAATAATAGTGCTAAGGAGGAGGCAGTAACTTTTGCTGCTTTATTAGAAAAAGTAGCCTTAATTTCTCCCCTACTTAGAGTTAGATTTAGTACTTCTCATCCAAAAGATATTACCGATGAAGTACTGTTTGCCATTGCAAGGCACGAAAACATATGCAACTATATCCATCTTCCAGTTCAAAGTGGCAGCAGTAGGATATTACAATTAATGAACCGCACTTATTCTAGAGAATGGTATATCGCTAAAGTAAATCGAATACGTGAAATTATTCCAGGTTGCGGATTATCAACCGATATGATCACTGGTTTTTGTACTGAAACGGATGAAGATCACGAGCAATCGATGAGTTTGATGGAATATTGTAAATATGATTTAGCCTATATGTATTTTTACAGTGAAAGACCTGGAACATTGGCTGCTAGAAGATTTAAAGATGATGTTCCTGAAGAAATCAAAAAGAAAAGGTTGCAGGAAATGGTTGATCTGCACAGAATTCATTCCTTAGAAAGTATGCAAAGAGACATTGGTAAAACATGTAAGGTATTAGTGGAAGGATTTTCAAAAAAGTCAGCCAATGAATTACAAGGAAGATCAGACCACAACAAAGTAGTGGTTTTTCCAAAAGGTAATTTTAAAAAAGGAGATTATGTAATGGTTAAAATTATCAACTGCACAGCAGGCACCTTAATTGGAACTGCTATCAGTGAATAAAATTATTATCAATTGTTATTTTTAAATAATTAATCTGTTTAATTATTTAAAAATAAGCTTGAAAACAATTATTAAATAAATCTACTGATCGCTTTACAGGGAGCGAAGGAAATTTTATTATGGACTTACAATCAATAAAAAATCGATTTGGGATTATTGGTAATTCGCCTATACTCAATCATGCCTTAAATGTTGCCTCACAAGTTTCTAATACAGATTTGAGTGTACTTATTAATGGAGAAAGTGGAGTTGGTAAAGAAGTTTTTTCGCAGATTATTCATGCATTGAGTTCTAGAAAACATAATCCATTTATTGCAGTGAACTGTGGCGCTATTCCAGAGGGCACTATTGATTCCGAATTATTTGGACACGAAAAAGGATCTTTTACAGGTGCAATGGATAGTCGCAAAGGGTATTTTGAAACAGTCAATGGGGGTACTATTTTTTTAGATGAAATTGGAGAGTTGCCATTGGGCACACAGGCTCGTTTATTAAGGGTGCTTGAAACTGGAGAATACATTAGAGTAGGTAGCAGTAAGGTTCAAAAAACAGATGTTAGAGTAATTGCAGCTACCAATAAGGAGCTACTCGAAAGCACTCAATCAGGTAAGTTTAGAGAAGATCTTTATTACCGGCTCAACACAGTACCGATTAGAGTTCCTTCGCTAAGAGATCGAAAGGAAGATATTCCTTTATTATTTAGAAAATTCGCCTCCGATTTTTCGGATCGATATAAAGGCTCTCCTATCCAGCTTGATGAAGAAGCCAAAGGATTACTAATGAACTACCCATGGCCAGGAAATGTAAGAGAGTTAAAAAATATTGCCGAACAGATCTCCGTGTTATCTAAAGAAAAAAATATTTCAGCAAAAGAATTAAAATCCTTTTTACCAGAAAATAATTTCAATCGTCTTCCTGTATTAGTGGGAGGAAAGGCAGCTCTTAGTCAGCAAGAATTTGCTAATGAAAGAGAAATATTATACAAGTTATTTTTTGACATGAAAAAGGATGTCAATGAATTAAAGAAAATGTTTTTTGAAATTTTACAAAATCCAGGAATGGCTCAAAATATCCCGATGTACAACAATAATTTGGATAATATGATGCCCGATAATAAACCTACTGTGTCAAACAGTAATTTCAATCAATCGAATCAGGCCGTATTTATCGATCCGAATGGTGAAGATATCCATCACCATGAAGCCATCGAAGAATCTTTAAGCATCATGGATAAGGAAAAAGAATTGATAGTAAAAGCACTTAAAAAACATAAGGGTAAAAGAAAAGATGCTTCTTCGGATCTAGGAATAAGTGAAAGAACCTTATACAGAAAATTAAAAGAATATGACATTGAAGATTAAAAATAAAAAAAAGCTATCTTCTAGTAGTAACAGTAGCAATATAAAAAATACATTTTTTATATTGCCAATAGCGCTATTCATTGTAACGATTTTTAATTTTGCTACTTGCAATTACTCTTTTAAAGATACCTCTCCTATTCCGGTAGAAGTAAAAACATTTAGGGTAAATTACTTCGAAAATAAATCACGGTATGTAAATCCTCAGTTAGGTCCACAACTAACTGAAAAAATGAAACAAAAGATAATAGGGAGTACCCGCCTTCGCCAAACCAATGACGACAATGCCCATTACGATATCAGCGGGTATGTTTCCGAATACAACGTAAGTACCAGTGGTATTTCACGCAATAACGCAAGTACCAACCGACTCTCTGTTTCCTTTCATTTAATTTTCAAGAATACATTGGATGAAAAGAAAAACTTTGAAGAAGATATTTCTACTAATTTTGATTTTCCTGCCACTCAAAGCTTTGAGCAGGCTCAAACAGCTTTGTTTTCTGAAATTGTAAAAAATACGGTAGACGCTATGTTCAATAAAATATTTTCTAACTGGTAAATTATACATGGTTTTATTATTTTTCTAAAAAAAGCTATAATAATTTTATCTTCGAGCTATGGGTAACAGGGATTTACTTTTTAAAACAATATTTAAAGGCAAAATATCCGAATTGGATAACACAGCCTATTTTACCCAAATTGCTGAAGCCCACCCCTATTTTTCTGTCGCACAATATTTCTTGTTATTGCAAACAGATAAAGATTCTTCTAATTATACAAAACAAGCCGCTAAAACCTCGCTACTTTTTAATAACCCTTTTTGGCTTCAGTATCAATTGGGAGATGCCTTATCAACCGAGCAGAGTAATGAAACCATTATTTCTTCGGTTGAAAATACTATTTTAGAAAAAATTGAACTAATCACCACCAAACCTTTAGATCCTCCAGTAGAAGTTGCAAAAATAATCGAAGTAGAAAAAATTGAAGTAGAAAAAAAGGTGATTGAAATGCCAAAGGAAATAAAATTGTCTACTGCTGAAAATAGCTTGGAGGAAATAAAAACAATACCAGCCAGCCACTTCAATGAAGGAATTACCCCTTTAGAGAATGATCTAGATCAAGAAGATGATTCAATGGAAGATCAAAGAATTAGCCCGCTGAATTTTAAATTTAATCTCAACAATTCCGAGGTTACCGAAGATAGCATCACCTTTGAACCCTTACACACTTCTGATTACTTTGCTAGTTTGGGGATCAAATTGAGCAATAAAGTGCTGCATTCTGATAAGTTAGGAAAGCAAATGAAAAGCTTCACAGAATGGCTAAAGGATATGAAAAAATTGCAGCCAGACCAGATACCCTTACAGAGTGAGCAAGCTGATTTAACTATTCAAAAATTAGCGGAGGCTTCCAATTTGGAGATCGAGGTAGAGACCGAAGCTATGGCAGAAGTACTGATTCAGCAAGGCAAAAAACAAAAAGCCATAAAAGTGTATAAAAAATTAAGTTTGCTCAATCCCTCTAAAAGTGCTTACTTTGCAGCCAAAATTGATCAACTAAAAGACCATTAATATGTTAGTTTTATTCGGAATATTAGTAATTATAGCCTCAATTATACTAGGTTTAATCGTTTTAATACAGAATCCTAAAGGTGGTGGCTTATCAGGAAGTTTGGGTGGATTTAGCAACCAGCTAATGGGGGTAAAACAAACTACTGATGTACTTGAAAAAGGTACTTGGATATTTGCAGCTGTTGTAGGGATATTATGTATTATTTCTCCTATTTTTATACCTAAAACGGTTGGAGGATCTTCTCAAAACGATGAGTTAATTAATAAAGCTCCCGTTACTGGTCCACAACAGTCTACCACTACTCCATTACCAGGTACGGTGGATACTTCTAAAAAGCCATAAATTATTTTATAGTAAATTACCAACCTCGTCAGTTAATGACGAGGTTTTTTATTTTAATTTTAGGTATTATTATTGAATCGCATTATCTATATGGCTAAAAAGAAGAGAACAACAAAAATTATCCCCCTTTTCATAGTTTTGATACTAGCAATAGTAGCTATATCTTTTTTTACCAGCGATACTAATTTTAAAGAAAATAAAAAGTTTTTTTATATCAAATCTACTAGTGATTTTAACCTAGTTATTGACGATTTAGTGGCTGAAGGAATCATTAAAAGCCCGGTTATTTTTCAATGGGCAGCAAAAATAGCTGGTTACGAAAATAAGATTCGACCTGGAAAATACGAGATAGAAAACGGATCAAATATCTTTTCAATTATCAAAAAGCTTCGACTAGGAAATCAAACAGCCGTTAATTTGGTAATCAATAAACTTAGGACGAAAGAAGATTTTGCCAAAAAAATTGCTAGCCACTTTGAATGTGATTCAGCTCAAGTGATGGCTATATTAACTAATGAGGACTCACTTAAAAAATTCGACCTTGATAGCAATATTGCTATGACTGCAATTATTCCAAATACCTATAAAATATTATGGAATAGTTCGGCCACTAGTATTTTTAAAAAGCTATACAATGAAAAGGAAATATTTTGGAATGAACAAAGAAAACAAAAAGCGGTATCATTAAATCTTACGCCTACTGAAGTCTACATTCTAGCCAGTATAGTAGAAGAAGAAACCAATCAAGAAACTGATAAAGGAAAAATTGCTAGTGTCTATTTAAATCGATTAAAGACAGGAATGAAGCTAGCTGCAGACCCAACGGTTAAGTTTGCAATGAAGGATTTTAGTCTCAAAAGGATTTATTTTAAACACCTTAGGTTTCCTTCTTCTTATAATACTTATCAGCAAGCAGGACTTCCCCCTGGACCGATTTGTACACCTTCGACAAAAACAATCGATGCAGTTTTAAATTCGCCTGCTACATCGTATCTTTTTTTTGTAGCAAAACCTGATTTGAAAGGATTTTCAAATTTTTCAACTAACTATAAAGAACACCTGCATTTTGCAAAAATATATCAGCAAGCATTGGATAGCTTTATGAAGCTAAAAACTAAATAAAAAAAATAAAAATTACTTTACAAGCAACTGTAAAAGTTTTTGATGACAAAATTAGAAAGAATTATATTATCACAATTTCCCATTGCCTATCTATTGCGCAAAACAAAACACTTGTACCTACCTGGTTTTGAAGGTGTTCCACTGTATGAGGTGATTAAGTTTTTTTTCAAGCAAGTTAAAACGGTTGGACTAACAGAAAGGGCTTCTGCAATTGCCTATAATTTCATCATGGCCATTCCGCCTTCCTTTCTTTTTTTATTTACCTTAGTTCCACACCTACCCTTTATTTCTAAAAGGAGTATCAAAAAAGAACTCCATAGTTTAATCCTAGATATCATTCCTGCAAAAGTTCACAATCAATATTTAATAAAATTTGTAGACTCTTTTTTGGATGACGCTAAAATTGGTTTATTATCATTTGGTTTGATATTAGCCTTATTTTTTGCCTCTAATGCTATGATGGGGTTAATGAGGTCTTTTAATAAAAATTATATAGGTTTTGAAAAAAGAAAAGATCTGCTTAATCGTTGGATGGCAATCAAATTAACAGCCCTAATATTCCTTTTGGTTTTAGGTTGTCTCATTTTACTAATTACCCAAGGGACTGTACTAAAGTTGTTTGGAATACAAAGCGCTAATGTGAGAGAAATTATTTATTATGTTAGATGGGTTTTCATTGTAACCTTAGTCTACTATTCCATAGCCTTCATTTATAAATTTGCCCCTGCAGTTGAAAAAAGATGGAAATTGATTTCTCCGGGATCTATTTTGGGTACTTTTTTAAGTATTTTATCTACCCTTGGCTTCTCCTATTTTGTAGACACTTTTGGAAAATACAATGCCTTGTATGGATCCATTGGAACCATCATCGTTTTTATGGCGCTTATTTATATTAATTCATTAGTATTATTGATTGGATTTGAATTAAACGTTAGCATTAAATCCCTAAAATCCATAGCTACGGATAGAGAAATAGAAGAAAAGAAAAACCGAACTGAATAAATCACTAGCCAATTTTGTCTCTAAATTTATCTGCTTCGAAATCCTTACATTTTTCAAATAATGGTCGCCTTTGAAATAGTTTAAATTAGCTTTTGGCTAATCCCTCATTTCGAACTAATTTTGCCTATCTTTTTATTGGCTCTTTCAAAGAGTAATGAATAGCTGGTAAACGAACTATCATTCAAACAACAAATTTTTAAATCATGGCATACGATGTAATTGTTTTAGGCAGTGGCCCGGGTGGATACCCTGCAGCAATCAGGGCAAGTCAATTAGGTAAAAAAGTTGCAATCATTGAAAAAGAAAGTCTTGGTGGAGTTTGTCTCAATTGGGGTTGTATCCCTACCAAAGCCTTATTGAAAAGTGCCCAGGTTTTTGAATACGCAAAACATGCCGCAGATTATGGTATCAATATAAGTAATCCAACCGCCAATTTTGAGGGCGTAATTAAACGTAGTCGGGGTGTTGCTGATAAAATGAGCAAAGGCGTTCAGTTTTTAATGAAGAAAAACAAAATCGATGTTATCATGGGTTTTGGTAAACTTACCGCTCCTGGTAAAGTAGAGATAACTGCTGCTGATGGAACCAAACAAATTCAGGAAGCAAAAAATATCATCATAGCCACTGGTGGCAGGGCTCGCCAATTACCTACTATGCCTATCAATGATGAAAAAATCATTGGGTACCGTAAAGCCATGGTATTACCTACTCAACCAAAAAGTATGATTGTTTGTGGTAGTGGTGCTATCGGATCTGAATTTGCTTATTTCTATAACGCAATGGGAACTAAAGTAACGATCGTTGAATTTATGCCTCGCATTGTTCCTGTTGAAGATGAAGATATTAGTAAGGAATTGGAAAAACAATTCAAGAAACAAGGAATCACTGTAATGACCAATAGTGAAGTATTGAGTGTTGACACTGCAGGAGCTGGGGTGAAAGCAAAAATTAAAACACCTACTGGTGAAATTATTTTAGAAGCGGATATCATTTTAAGTGCGGTAGGCGTCATTGCCAATATTGAAAATATTGGATTAGAATCAGTAGGAATTAAAACTGAAAAAGGAAAAATAATTGTAGATGCCCACGGACAAACTAGTGTGCCAGGCATTTATGCGATTGGAGATTGTACACCTGGTCAAGCTTTGGCGCATGTAGCTTCAAAAGAAGGAATTAATGCAGCTGAACATTTGAGTGGTCACCATCCAGAACCAATTGATTACAATAATATCCCTGGTTGTACTTACTGCTCCCCTGAAATCGCCTCTGTTGGGTATACCGAAAAAGCAGCTAAGGATGCTGGTTATGAAGTTAAAGTGGGTAAATTCCCTTACATGGCAAGTGGAAAAGCTAGTGCCGCAGGTGCTACTGAAGGATTTGTAAAAGTAATTTATGATGCTAAATATGGTGAGTTTTTAGGATGCCATATGATTGGTATGAACGTAACTGAAAATATTGCAGAAGCAGTAGCTGCTCGTAAATTGGAAACTACTTCTCATGAAATATTGAATTCAGTTCATCCTCACCCTACTATGAGTGAAGGGTTGAAAGAAGCTACAGCAGTGGCTTATGGCGAAGCAATAGATGTTTAAAATTTACAATATTTTTCTAAATAAAATGGATCCTAAATTAACTTAGGATCCATTTTTATTTAAATAATTCCCTATTTAAGCCTTTTTTATTTTGATATGCCAATGGTCAGAAAACCAAGGGAAAATATATTACAAAAATAATTTAGGTGTTATCACTAAGAATCTATTAAAATATTCCAATTTTTGCTTCAATTACCCTATTTTTGCCCTCCAAAAATTAGAACTATTATATGGACAAATTATTGATCTATGTTATTCCTTCAATGGGCATCGTAGGCTTGTTGTATACTTTTGTAAAGTTTGCCTGGGTTTCCAAACAAGATGCGGGTAACGAAAGAATGAAAGAAATCAGCACTTACATAGCTGAAGGTGCAATGGCTTTTTTAAAAGCCGAGTATAAAATTCTAGCTTATTTTGTTGTTATTGGTGCCATTCTTTTAGGAGTAATGGGCTATAGCAATGAAAATAGTCATTGGACTATTGCGCTGGCTTTCATTTTAGGAGCATTTTTTAGTGCCCTTGCCGGATTTATTGGCATGAAAGTGGCCACCAAGGCGAATGTACGCACTGCCCAAGCAGCTAGAACTAGTTTAAGTAAAGCACTATCAGTTTCATTTACTGGAGGTTCAGTAATGGGAATGGGTGTAGCTGGTTTAGCAGTACTTGGATTAGGTGGTTTATTTATTATTTTAAAAATGGTTTTTGCTCCTGATGCAGCGGTAGATAGTATTGAAATGGAGCGCACTTTAGAAATCTTAACTGGTTTTTCTTTAGGTGCTGAATCGATCGCCTTATTTGCAAGAGTAGGTGGTGGTATTTATACAAAGGCAGCAGACGTTGGGGCTGATTTAGTTGGAAAAGTTGAAGCTGGTATTCCAGAAGATGATCCTCGTAACCCTGCAACTATTGCAGATAACGTGGGTGATAATGTAGGTGATGTAGCTGGAATGGGTGCTGATTTATTTGGTTCTTATGTAGCTACAGTACTAGCAACAATGGTATTGGGTAGAGAAACAAGTGCTATTACCGATCAATTTGGCGGTATGTCTCCTATTCTTTTACCGATGTTAATTGCATCGATGGGTATCCTTTTTTCTATTATTGGAACCTTCTTTGTTCGCATTTCTGAAAATGCTGGACTTAGTACTGATGCGGTACAAAAGGCATTGAATATGGGTAACTGGGGATCTATCGTTTTAACAGCAGTTGCTTCGTATTTTTTGGTAAACTGGTTAATGCCAGATACCATGACCTTGCGTGGACATGAATTCACTAAAATGGGAATATTTGGTGCCATTATGGTTGGCCTAACTGTAGGAACTTTAATGAGTATCATCACAGAATATTATACCGCTATGGGTAAACGCCCAGTAATGAGTATTATTCGTCAATCTGCAACAGGCCATGCTACCAACATTATTGGTGGTTTAGCAGTAGGTATGGAAAGTACTTTATTACCTATATTAGTTTTAGCTGCAGGTATTTACGGATCTTATGTATGTGCAGGTTTATATGGAGTAGCGATTGCTGCTGCTGGTATGATGGCTACTACGGCTATGCAATTGGCAATAGATGCATTTGGTCCTATTGCTGATAATGCAGGTGGTATTGCCGAAATGAGTGAATTACCGGCTGATGTAAGAGAAAAAACAGATATCCTAGATGCCGTTGGAAATACAACTGCAGCGAGTGGTAAAGGTTTTGCTATTGCCTCTGCAGCATTAACTGCACTTGCTTTATTTGCAGCATTTGTAGGTATTGCAGGTATTGATGGTATTGATATTTATCGCGCGGATGTATTAGCAGGTCTATTTGTAGGTGGAATGATCCCTTTTATATTCTCTTCCCTTGCAATACGTGCAGTTGGAGAAGCCGCAATGGCAATGGTGGAAGAAGTCCGCAGACAGTTCCGCACGATACCTGGTATCATGGAAGGGACTGGTAAACCTGAATACGATAAATGTGTAGCTATTTCAACTCAAGCATCCCTTCGTAAAATGATGATGCCAGGAGCGATTGCTTTATTATCTCCAATCATTATCGGTTTTATTTTCGGCCCAGAAGTATTAGGAGGATTTTTAGCAGGCGCTACGGTAAGTGGTGTATTGATGGGAATGTTCCAAAACAATGCTGGTGGAGCTTGGGATAATGCAAAAAAATCATTTGAAAAAGGGGTAGAAAT
>Ga0222712_10002556_pt1 | contig 20688 bp, 9 predicted proteins | sample C33_657DmetaG_FD_165043 | JGI IMG/M metagenome (GOLD analysis project Ga0222712, IMG submission 165043) | Estuarine water microbial communities from San Francisco Bay, California, United States - C33_657D | ecosystem: Environmental > Aquatic > Marine > Unclassified | place: USA: California... | reverse complement strand
CGCGTTCGACGACGAACGACGAGGTCGTCGACGAGACGCTGGAAAGGTCGACCGATTTCCCGACCGAACGATGGACAGAGGACGTGGACGATGGGCTCGTTGAGTGAATGACTCAAGGTGCTCGCGCGTTCGTAGGAGGCCCCTGACGTCGATCGCGATGCGATGAATCAATTGAGAGAACATCTGAACGACCGTGGTCGTTTCGTGTTCTCAAGCGTTGGCGTATGGACTGGTAATCACCGAACGCGTCCAACGCACGCGCGTGCGATCGCCTCTCGTCGCTCGTCGAGATCGTACCACGTCTTCGGCATCGGTCGGTCGACCACATCTTCGGCATCGGTCGGTCGACCACATCTTCGGTCGGTCGACCACATCGCGCGATGGATAACGCGATAACGCGATCGCGCGACGAATGACCGCGAGACGACATTCCGTCGCTCGAAAGTCTTTCGTCGCGCGTCGCGTCGAGAGATTGTATGAACACCACGACCGCACCGAACGTCACGCGCGCGTTGACGTCACGAAAACCAATTCGCCGACTTCATCAAAGGACGACGACGGTGACGACGCGAGCGATGGGGAATAATCAATCGATGAAAGTGAAAGAAGTCGCGACGACGCCGATTGAAGGGCAGAAAACCGGGACGTCGGGTTTACGGAAGAAAGCGTCGGTGTTTTCGTCGGGGAATTACTTAGCGAACTGGGTGCAAGCGCTGTTCATGGCGTTACCGGCGAACGACGTGAAGGGGTCGACCATGGTGCTCGGGGGCGACGGGCGATGGTTCAATCGCGAGGCGTCGCAGATTATCTTGAAACTCGCGGCGGGGAATGGGGTGAAGAAGATGTACGTCGGGAGAGATGGGTATTTGTGCACGCCCGCGGCGTCGGCGGTGATTCGAGCGAGAAAGGCGTTCGGGGGGTTTATCATGAGCGCGTCGCACAACCCGGGCGGGCCGACGGAGGATTGGGGGATCAAGTTCAACTATTCCGCGGGTGAGCCCGCGCCGGAGAAGATTACGGATGCGATTTACGGATACACGCAAACCGTGAAAGTGCTGAAGATGGCGGATATTCCCGATGTGGACCTGAGCAAGGTGGGCGTCACCAAGTTTGGCGATTTCGAAGTGGAAGTCATCGACCCGGTGGCGGATTACATGAAGTTGTTGAAGGAGGTCTTCGATTTCAATTTGATCAAGTCGTTACTGACGCGCCCGGACTTCAAGATGCAGTTTGATGCCATGCACGCCATCACCGGTGCGTACGCCAAGCCCATCTTTGTCGACGCGTTGGGCGCCAAGGCGTCCTCGTGCGTCAACGCCACGCCCAAGGAGGATTTCGCGGGCGGTCACCCCGACCCGAACTTGACGTACGCCGAAGAGCTCGTCAAGGTGATGTTCTCTGCCAACGCTCCTGACTTTGGCGCCGCCTCTGACGGCGATGGCGATCGTAACATGATTTTGGGTAACAACTTTTTCGTCACGCCGAGCGACTCCGTGGCCATCATCGCCGCCAACGCCCCGAAATGCATCCCTTATTTCAAGTCTGGGTTAAAGGGATTGGCGCGTTCGATGCCCACAGCCGCGGCGCTCGACCGCGTCGCCGCCGACCTCGGCGTCGAGTGCTTCGAAACCCCCACGGGCTGGAAGTACTTTGGCAACTTAATGGACGCCGGCCGCTTGTCGGTGTGCGGTGAGGAATCCTTCGGCACCGGCGCCGACCACATTCGTGAAAAGGATGGTCCTTGGGCCGTCCTCGCCTGGCTCTCGATTTTGGCTTACCGCAACAAGGATGTCCCCGTCGGTGGCAAGAAGGTGAGCGTCGAGCAAATCACCAAGGAGCACTGGGCCAAGTACGGACGCAACTTCTTCTCTCGTTACGATTACGAAGGCTGCGAATCCGGTCCGTGCGACGCCATGGTCGACGCCTTGCGCGCCAAGTGCAAGACGGCTAAGAAAGGTGACAAGTACGGCTCATATACGTTGGACTACGCCGACGATTTCGAGTACACGGACCCGATTGATGGCTCTGTGGCGAAGAAGCAAGGCGTTCGATTCGTCTTCACCGACGGCTCCCGCTTCATCTTCCGCTTGTCCGGCACTGGCTCTTCCGGCGCCACCGTGCGCATGTACATCGAGCAATACGAAGCCGATCCCAAGAAGCAAGGCGCTGACGCTCAAGTTGCCCTCGCGCCGCTCATCAAGATTGCACTCGAAACATCCCAGCTCAGCAAGTTCACGGGCCGAACGGCCCCCACCGTCATCACATAATCGTCTTTTACGCACTCAGGCAAGATGAGACGCTAATCAAAAACATTCAAAAGCACATCGCACGCGCGCGCGTGCGCTATCAATATCAGCCGTTTCAATACACACACGTGATTTCATGTCAACGTCTTATATCATCACCCGTTTCTTCCCTCACTCGGTCAACGTTTGAAACAGCTACTTTAGTGCGACTGTCTAGTTTACAATTACAATCTTATACACCCGACGTCCCGATCCCGATCGCGAATTCTTAATCAATATTCACTCCTGTCGCTCATTTCCCCTCTCGCAGCGCCGCGGCTTCGCGTCGAAGCTCGAGGACGACAGCGGCTAAAGCCTCGGGGTTGATACCATGCTCGATGAGCGCGATGAGCACGGCGAGCGATTCGCGATCGAGGCCGCAATCGAGAAGTTTCGAGATCTCGTGCGCGGTGTCGAGCGTTTCTCTGGCGTTTTCCATGGGAAAACGAGAAAACGCCGCTCGGCACGAGGGGTGGATAGTGAAGCGCGAGTGGAGTTTGAGAGGCGAGCGCGCGTCAGAAGGCAGCGACCAGCGGCGGCGGGTGGAAAACTATGAAGGCTATCGTTGAATTCTAAGATCGTCGCGGCGACGACCATGGCTACAGATTAGGCTATTAAATACGCGGCCATCATCGCTTTTTGCGGAGACGGCGCTCTCGAGCTTGCCACGTGGCTAGTCATCGTCAGAACGTTCAACGTCGGCGTTTGCTTCACTTCCGCTTCCGTTTGCGTCTTCATCGTCGCGAACTTGAACTTTTCGAGCGTTGTTAGACTGTGGTGGTACGTCGGGTTTGGGTTGTTCGCCATATTCGCGGAGTAAGATGGCGTTTTGTCGGGCGTCGATTCGGCGCTGGACGCGCCAACGCGAGTCGTTCATGCGTTCGCGCCAGGACAGACGCGAGGTCGTCGGTGCCGCCGCTGGCGCGTCCTGGCGCGGTGCAGTCGACAATTCCAACTCTTTGATTTGATCTTCGATCGTCAAAGCGTCACGCATTTGATTCATCTCAAAATAATCGTACGTGAATGGGTCAGCTTTTGTGAGCTCTTTTGGCGCCAGCTTTTTCGAGCGCGTGGCTTTCGGCGGCGACTGCAAAGGAGACGCTAGCATGATTTCTGCCGCTGGCGGATTCCAAGAGACTGAATCTTGCGCCGGCAACCGTGGCGGTTGCGGTACGTACTCTGTGGGATACATGGGCTCGACGCGCTCGAGCTCGCGGCCGAGCGAGTCGGTGGGTTGAGCGGTGCGCTCTGCGAGGACACGCTGTTGCGCCATGATTTCATTGTACTGCGTTACTCGAGCCTCGATGCGATTGAAAGGTGAATCATCGCTTTCTAGCGACTTTTGCTTGCCGTCGTCAGAGTGCGACACTGACAAGGCGGCTTCGCCTTTACCGCTAGATTCCAAGCTCTTATCGCCGCGCTGCCGCCAGCGGTTGTGATCGACCGCCGCTTTTTTGCGCTCAAGAGCCAGAACCGCGGTTTCGTGATCGCGACGGGCGACTGGATCATCCCCTCTGGTTTTACTTCGGCGCCATTTGTTTCGTATGCTTTCCAAGTGCACGCTTAGTTGCACGTGCTTCAACTTCAAATCATTCGCGCTCGGTTTCGACAGTTCCTCGACAAGAGTTTGATCATCAAACGCGGCAATTAAGTCGGTCGCCATGCGTGGATGCAACGAGCGAGACGCTCGGTGCGTATCAACGAGCGCTCGCTGTACTGCCTCACGGCGTAAATCGTGCTCGCTCTCTAGATCCATTTTTTCAGCTTTTATCTTACTCGCAATCAACTCCTCGGTGAGGTCATTCCGAATAGTGTAGAGGAAATAACCCACAAACGCGAGGTTAAGAGCGTACACCAGTAGACATGCGATCGCTTCCGAAACTGGACCATTGACGATGTTCATCAAAGCACCGGAGTTGTAGCTTATGAGAATTATAACAAGTGAGATGGTCTCCATTCTTCGATGGTTGTCTTTTTCGTAAAGGTCAATCAGCAAGACGAGTGCCAAACTTAATTGAATCACACCAACGCAAAGGTACGCTGCGAGCAATGGCGCGCTTGGAAGCAATACAGCGAGTGCGATGAGAGCGCCTTTACGAAAAAAAACAACGACCTCCCATAAGTAGCGTTCTTTGGTGAAACCCAAATATAAAAAACCGTAACGTGACATCGTCTTTGTCCAATCAAGCCTGTTTGCTTGTTTCTTGAGCGCTGAGAATGCAACATACGGTATGAACATCGTAAACGCTACAGCACCGATACAGAAACAGATAAGATACAGCGTAAATGAATTAGTATCGGCGCGAACACGGTAATCGACGTTCAGGAATGATCCAAGGTCTTCTATGTCACTCGTCAAAATCATTTGTAACGTTCCTGAGAGGATTGGAACCCAACACATATACAAGACCAGGGCGAGGAATATCCCCACGCTTCGGTCACTTGCCAGGGGCTTGAGTTTCATTAAATCTTCGTCCTTCCATTCTCTGACAAGGAATCCGTCGCTACTGACTTTCATGTGTTCCGCCAAATCGTAAGCGTCTTTTTCTGTTTCGTTCATTTCTGGTGGGGTTTTCATGCGATCCAGTTTGTTTTTCAGCGAGCGAACATCTTTGCCATCTTGTCGTGCATTGATGTATTCAATTTCCAAATCTTTCTTATTCGCATACCACTTTTCGCGTACTTTCAAGTATTCAACAACACGCGTGTAAACGAAATAGGGAATGATGAGCACGGCAAACACCAGCACTGATGCCAACGAGTATATCGTGTACGATAAGTGACTCCACTTAGTGAGACAATCGGCGGCGAACGACTTTAGAGATACAGAAGTTGTGACGCGTGAAATAGGGAAGACGATCCCCGTCGCGTTTGGCCAACCGAGGTCAATGAATCCCAAGATCGCCAGCATTTGGAAGTGAGAAATAATCAGCTTTGTATAAACGATTGGGGTCTGAAGATTGCTCAGCACTGCTCCACAAATTCGATACACGACGAAAAGTTGCACGCCAAGCAAGATTATCACCGCGAAAATTGAAGCCGCAGGATTCCAACACTTTTCACACTTGAGCGACGGTGCTAGGAATTTTGAATCATCAAGTGAAGCGTAACCAAGGTTCGCGTCGCATCTACCGCATAGAGGACCGGTGTAACCGACTTCGCACAGCGCATTTGCTTCGCCCACACCCCCGCCGCACGCGTATGGCGATCTGCAAGTAACAACCTTTAGCGTCGTGACGTTTGCGCGCCAATATCCCGTCGATAATTTGAGCTTCGTGATGTCACGTGAATCACACGTAGCCCCCTCGGGACAAGCTCCACATGTGTACGCTTCCGGCGGATCTAACCTATAATACGCTACAACTGAACCTGTTTTATTTGTTGGTTCTTCAGCGACGGTGCATTGGCAGGCCGATTTTTGTGTGTTACCGAGATATCCCGGTAACGACTCGCCATCGAAAGAAGTATGCTCGATACTTGGCTGGCCATCATTCCCTGTGTAAGTGTCCATGTTCGTCGGACAACGAACGCACGCTGCAGATCCATTCGTCGGTTTGTAGAAACCAGGCCCACACGGCACGCACACACCGTAAGGGCGCAAGGATTGTACGTATTCTGCGTAGGCCAAAGGTTCGTCCGCGATGATTTGAGAATACAAATCTGGGAAGCTTGAAACTGAAGTGGAGTTGACGTATCCCGAAACGTTATGATCTTCAGTATAACCTGCGATGCACTCGCACTGGCCATCTACAGCGGAGACGGAATGGCGTTTAACTTCGTCGCAAGGGGTTAAAAGCAGATTGTCATGAGCAATGGACGCGGCACCAATCGTGAATGTCAAGTTGTACTCGACTCCTCGTCTACCGATGATTTTAGCTTTATCGAACACTGCTTTTCCGTTAACGATCGCCGCAGAGTCACCAAAAACCATATAAGGTGTCGGCTTTACTGTCAGAGCGATGGTCTCATTTGAACTCTCCAAGATGTTATCTGCGATGTCGAGCGTTGTGATTTCAAAGGTTGGCAGTGTCACGTTGTTGTCGAATCGTCTCGGCAGTGGCGCGCCCGTGAACTGCAATTTGTGAGGTGTGCCTGGCTCAACAACTATTTCCAGATAATCGTCGATAAGTGCCAAGTTTTGCGTGTCTGGACATTTAGCTTCCAAACACGTTGATGTGAATTCCAAGATATACCGTCCCGCCTTCGGACGATTGAGTCGCAATCCGTTCGCGTCGCCGACGAATGCAGGCTGCGTTCGTATACCGTAGAAATCCAGACCGACGCCAGGCGTACCGGCGATATCCGCAAGAATTCCTCCGCTGGCGGCGAGGGCGTTCAGGTAGGCATCTTCTCGGTCACTCTTGTCTTTTTCCGCTGCGGCGCCAGATGGTGTGCAGAAGTTCTTTGCGGGATGCAACTCTGTGCCATCCGCGCACCAAGCCACGACGCCACTTCTAACGTACAACGCACCGATTGATGTCGGACGGGAAAGTACAGCCACGTATGGCGGTGGTGGCGGAGATGCCGCCGGTGCCGGTGGCCGACCCGCCGCCGGCGGCGGAGGACTTGCCATCGGTGGCGGCGATGGCAAAGGTGGTATTTCTACGCATCCCACATCAGCGTCGAGACAAGAGACAGAATCAGAGGCATCAGCAATCATAGGCGAGTTTTCTCCTGTTGGTGAGTACGTTTGTCCGTCGACTAGCGTGTAGGAAATCAGTCGCACGTTCACCGCCCGTGTCTCGAGCGTGTTCAACATAGAACCCATGAGTAAGCCGCCAGCATCTCGAGTGACGACGACAACGTCTTGTAACTGAACAAAGTCGTCGCTCGCGTAAGTTCTTGTGTTCGTGCAAAGCCCTACCGGGTACTGTACGGAGATCGGGGCGCGCACGCAATCTAAACACCCGCAAGCGTCCAATGCTGAAACATCACCTGACGTGATAGTGAGTTGGAATGTCGCTGACTTAAGCACAACAGGAGAATCTGTCCTCACTGTAACGTTGTACGTTCCTGCCAAGGGATTGAAAACTTTAATCGCGGATATTAGTGCGATCCCGTTCGAAGTCGTAAAGTTGGCAATCGAAGGATTTGCGCTGAAAACTTTCCGATCTGTTACCTCAGCGTAAACGATGGACACCCGCACTTCACGCGCTAAGACGGTATCGGTTCCAATCTCATTCAAACCGCCATCTGTAACAACCACAACGAATGGTGGGATCGATACCTGTCGTGCTGCTGCAAACGTCGTTGGCTTGTCATACTGAGCGTCGTTTGGAGTCGGGTAGCCGTGACGTAACGGAACGTAAAGCTGACTGGGCGAACCGCTGGTGAACGTCATATCGACTGACGATGATTTCAAACCGTCACCCGAAAACGTCAACCTGTATGCACCGCTTTGTGGACTAAGAACAGTGATACCATCGAAAATAATAATTGCGCGACCGAGCGGTGACATGACCGTGCGTGTTGCGTACTCTACGATGGTGGACGTTCTCGTGGAATTGAACAGTGATTTTACTGTAGCCTTTATTGATTTCGAAAACTGGTTCGCCAGCATCAGTTCGCCGCCGGCATCTGTCATGTATACAGTAAACTTCCCCAACGTTACTGTTTCAGCTGACGCATATGAAGTTATCGTTTCCACCGTTGCGATGTGCTTCAGCGTGGTAGGTTGACCTTCGATGATTTTTATCGTTGTGTTGTACGATGTTAGACCGGAGCTGGAGAACTGTAGGACGTGATTGCCCCGAACAGGCGACGAAAAGAAGAAGTTATTTGCGACCACTGCACCCGCACTAGTAGTGATGTTCAGTGCTCCAGTTATATTGGAGGTACCGTTGACGACTGAGATGATTACTGAGCGCGAAGTTGTATCATATGTCCCCAAATTATTGCCAGCAGCATCGATCACGTTTATCACGAACGGCCTTGTTATCTTTCCGATGAGCGTGTATGCAGAAGAACTCAATCCCGGACCATCGATCGTGCCCTCGAATGAAGAGGGAATCATTACATCGAGTGCCGCTGCGGTTCCAGGGAAAATTTCAAACATTAAGTTTACGTCAACCAAACCGAAAGACTTGAACGTCAGCGCTGCTTTATTTTGACCGATTGACGCCTTTGGAAGCCGAAATGCGATATCATCGAACACCACCCCACCAGAAGTTATGTTTTTCGTGTGCTTCGTTGGTTGCGTTGCCGCGCAAACGCTGCCACTCAACATGCATGGGTTTGTCCGCCCCATGTCGAAAACAGCTTCAACCGTCGGAGTGCACAAAGTATCTCCGGGCCGGCAAACTGGCACGTAGTTAGCTCCGACTAAATTGTTGCCACCATCCATGATAACAACATAAATAGGCGTGAGCTTCACGAGCGACAGTGATTTATACTGCGTACACGTACACGCCGCTCCACTTCTCGACAGCGTCGACGACTGCGTACATGATACTCCTTGGAGATAATAATCATCGCACGGCGCACGTATTGCCAAATGATGAGACCGCCCAAGCGTGACCGTGATCGTCGACGTCAAAGGTGAGAGCGACGGATACGCGGGTACTGAAAAGTTGAAAATGTGAGCGCCGACAGTGGCCACTTTGAGAGCCAGTCCACTGAGCGTCGCGGTGTTTGTCGCACTGAGCGCGGGTTCAAGCGTCCCCTGGCCATCGTACGGATCCGCGACAATGAATGCGTCTCGAGTAGGAACTGTGTTGTTGTACATCACGTAGTCACTCAATCTATTGAGAACATCGTTCGCGACGCCGGAAATGTACGTGAGTTGCACGATCCGGTTTGACACGTTCTGTAAGGCATACGTTACCTCGTTCGCGTACAAGTCATAGAGCTTCATCGTGAACGCGTCCAGTGGAACGTAATAATCCGCGGAGTAAGTGCGAAACGTGTTGACGTTCAGTTTGCCGAGCGATGAACTGTACGAAGTCCGCGGTGAGTTTGTAATCGCAAATCCAACTGGAACGCCGGCCGTGACCGTAATGTGAATATCCAAGCCTTGCAGCGGAGCAGAGCTGCTACCGATCACGTTGCCAAAAGCATCCTTCCACGTGTTCCCCGTAGAAATGCATGATATCGTATGCGCACCCAACGTTGGACTCGTGAGTGTGATGCCCGTGAGCGTGACTTCGCCAGTACCTTGAGTGTCGCCAGTCAACGTGCCTACGACAGACAACGTGCCGCTAGAACAAACAAACGTTCGCCAAACTTCGTAAGCGGCGGTGAGCGAGTCAAATCTATCGGCGCTACCTAGGGCACTTCCACTAATATCACCCACGTATATCTTTAAATCGCCCAATGGCGTTGTCACGCCGGAGAATCGCACGTCGTTGCCGTTTGCAAGAAGATATCGCCATTGAAAGCCAATCGTTCCGGGAGTGAGCTGAATCAGCTGTACTGCGGGTTGAATGTAGTCCGAACCGATAACGTAGAAGCCAATTTGATAATATCCAGCAGGTTCTGTGTGCAGCGTGATGGAATTTGCGCCGAATGTCCACGTCGCGGCACCCACGGTGTCGGTTTGAATCACGCTCGTCGTCGGCTCAAGCGTGCTATCGCTCGGCAGATTTCTCGCGGGATACGCACCAACTTTCACTTGCATTCCCGGCGAGTGTGACGTAATCAAGTTGTTGCCAGCGTCATAGAGCCTCAACACGATCGATGATGCGATGGTCGCTGTCAGCGCACTCGTCTCTAATGAAATCACCGCATGGTTATCAATCTCCAAGTATCGCGGACGTCCGATAGTCATTGTGAACACCATCATCGCCGGTGCGCTAGAACCTGTAAAAGCCGCGGTGAACAAAATTCTATATACGTCATCGCTTCCGTTCGAGCCCCTCGACGGCGCGGCGTACGTCAAGTTGTTAATCGCGGTGGTCGCCGCTGCTCGAGCGCCAGTCGGCCCCGGATTTGTCAAAGCCAAATCTTCGAACACAGCGACGCCTGCAGACGATTCCACAGTTCTCGCGCCCGCTAACGTCGAACCGACAGTGCGCGCGACGTTGTGAGCGTCGAGAGATACGGCGGATACGTTGTGCGCGATTTCATCGAACAAATTCAGGCGATTACCCGCGGCATCGACAACGAACACAAACACCCTACCGAGCGCCGCAAACAGGTCCGCGGGCACGATTCCAGTGTTCAACGATCCGCGCACAGCGACTAAACCAGCGGGGATGCCGGGAACTACTGTGAACGAAAAGCTCGACCCACTTGCGAGCGCCAAGCAACCGCCGCCAGTGCAATCTTCTCCGACGACGTCAATAAAGTAATCACCGACGGCGAGAGGTGCATTAAACACGAGCTGGAACGTCGCCCTGCCATTTGTCGTCGTCACAACGCTCGGCGCGGTGCTCAAGGTTACCGCTTGAGAATTTGTCACCGAGGCGGCGGCGTTGAGTGATGCGCGAATAGTGAATCCTCGCGTCCCGCCGACGCCGTAGTCATCCTCGATGGGCGTCCCGTTTGCATCGACCAGATTCACCACTATTGGGTCGAGGGTCATCGTGCTCGCTCCAGCATCAAAGTTCGCTTCATATGCCGCGCTCATTGCGTTCGCTCGTTCGTGCGTCACGGCGATTCCGCGCGGAACGCCGTGAATAGCCAATCTCTCCGCGACCGGGTGGAAATCTGCACCGTTCATGCTAAATTCAACAGCCACTTCGACCGGCGTTGGCGCGGTGGATAGCCACCACAGCGGTTGATGATACCCCCCGCACGAACCGTTGGCATCGGCATCACACATCGGACACGTGATTTTCGTAGCGCTCACAAACGTCGCCGCCGTGACGCTCGCTGACCCAAACCGACACGACATGACGCCGTCGATGAACGGTCCACCGACGACGGCGACGACCGCCACACGCTGGTCCGCTGTTTCCCCGGTGATCATCACCGACGACGTCGATCCCCTATCGACGAACGCGCGCCGCAGCGACGGAACGTCGTAATACATAAAATACTCCGCCCCCCCCTCCCAGGTCGAGTTCTCGTACACCCCCGCGTCGTCAATCGCCCCATCGACGGGGTACCCACTAAAACTAATCTCCACTTCCGCGACCATGGACGCGTGCGCGCTCACATCGCTCCACGCCGGCGCTCGACACGTCATCGCCGTCGCGTTCACGACCGCCGCCGGAACCCACGCGCGTTTACTAAAAATCCCTTGCTCCCCGAATCGACACGACGCCACGCTCACCAACCCTTCCCTTAGTTCACCGGAATCATCAAACCCAACGCCCGTGATCGTCACCACGGTCCCCCCCCCGGACGGCCCTCGACGCGGGGCGAGCGTTTTCCCCCCTCGCGCGAACGCGCTCGCCTCGCTCGCGCACGACCCCCCAACAAACCCTTCCGCGCACGCGCACGCGCCGTCGCGCGCGCACGACCCTTGGCCTTTGTTTGCGTGACACCGCTCGGGACAGGCGTTGTAGGACATCGCGCGCGTGAGCGAGGCGAAGGCGAGGACGCGCGCTACGACGAACGCGACGGTCGCGACGCGCGCGACGCGCGTTCGCCGTGTTCCCATCGCGGCCTCGATCGAATGCGCGCGCGAGATGGCGAATCAATCGACAGCGAGACGTCAACGCTCGGCGCGCGTACGCGCGTGCGCCATGGTGTCGCGCGACGTTTAAGGAATGAATGCATTCAAACAATCATCATCAATCATCATCGTTCGGCATCGTGTCGATTCGAATGGATACAACGACGAGTTATGACTCAAGAGATCGCGCGCCGCGGCCGAGCACGCGATCGGTCGGTCGGTCGGTCAGGGAGGTCGGTCGGTCAGGGAGGTCGGGACGCGTGGGAAAAACGGACGGCGACATACCGATGAATATGACGGTTCATCTTCCGCGTGCGTCCGTTCGACTTCCCTTTCTCGCGCGATCGTGGACGTCACGCGACGCCTCTCGCGCGCATTCGCGATGGGTTTTGTCGTGATTTTGGCGTTGACATTCGCTGTGGCGTCGCACGTCAACGCATGGAACGCGTTGAACGACGCGCGCGGAGGACGGGGGATGGAAACGATGGAAATGGCGATGATGGGGGCGCGCGCGCGCGCTCGCGCGCCGACGGAGTGTCGCGCGCGCGCGTTTCGCGCGTTTTCCGAATATTTCCCTTTAGCGACATCGAATGCGCGCGATTTCATGTCGACGAATGAGGCGTGCGAGGCGATCGCGAAGTCACCGTCGAAGGCGTGCGTCGTCGCGGCGAGTGGGACGGGGTGTCGAGTAGAGGGCGCGGGGGCGCGAACGCGCGCCGGGGCGTGCGCGCGAAGCGAAAAGGAGGGCGAGTGCGAGCGATGCGTTTTGCGCGCTCTGGGCGCGGAAAGAGGACAAAATGTTGACGATGATATCCGCGACGACGGAGACGTAGAGGGCGACGGGGAAGATGGTGAACGCGCGATGACGCTGGAGCGCGGAGTGGAATTCGCGTTGTACATGGAGGAAATCGCCGCCGTTGACCGAGAATGTAAGCATCACATGGCGATTTGGCGCGCTGAAAGCGCGGCGTACGCGATCGATGAGCTCGCGATTCGCATGGAACGCGCGCGACGCGACGCTCGAGCGCACGCGGAGGCAATTTCTGGGACGTTATCGACGCTCGACGCCGCGGTGGCGGCGCAATCGGTCGCGGTACGCGCGCTCGATGTCGACGTACGCTCGATCGAACGAAGCGCAAAGGAGGCGCAAAACGTCACGCTCGCATTCAAACGCGATTTTGAATCGTTTTCATCGGCCGTGTTTGACGCGCTGACGCGATTGGAGCACGCGACGGCGAACGCGCTCGCGGCGGCTCGATTCGCCGCCGACGTCGCTAAGAAATGTCTCTCCGCCGTCAATGACGCCTACGTCGTCTTCACGACGATCGAAAGCGCGATGGCGCGTTTCATTTTGGTCGCTTTCGCCATCGTCCGCCGCCGCGGTCGACCGTTCGTCGCCTCCGCGCTCGCCGTCGATTGGGCCGTCGGCCGACTCGCGAGTTGGATGTCACCAGCCGCTCGGCTTCGATGCGGCGTCATCGTCGCCGCTGTCGCGTTGCCTGTCGCGCGCGTCGCGCGCAAATTCGGGTCGACCAGGAAATCGAAGTCCATCGCGCGAAGCGCGTTGCCCAAGATCGGTCGCCGGACAAAGATCGTCGCGCCGGCGGAGGCGCCGCGGCGCAGCGCGCGGATGAAACAGCCAACGGCGTGACGCAAACATCATCGCTCGCGCTCGCGAGACTCAGCGAATACTATCTATGACTCCGGTCCATATAAAAATGCAACGAATGTTGTTTTATGTCGCTCTCGCACGTCGCTGTGAATCGATGAGCGTCGTCGCGAACGGCGCGGCCGTCGGTCGGCTCCGCATTTCGAGCCGCGGCCGCCGCTCGCGCGCTCGCGCCACTTCATCGCTCGCGATGCCCAGAATCTCTCGATTGATCTCGTACCCGATAAAATCCCTTCCTGGGGTGTCGTGCGAGCGCATCGCGCTCACGTCCACCGGTCTCGCCCTCGACCGCGTCTTCGCGCTCGTCGACGCCGAAACCAAAGTCTTTGTGAGCCAGCGTTCGCACCCCAAACTCGCCACTCTCGGCGTTCGCGTGCACCCGGTGGAGGCGTTTGTGGATCCATCGATCACGAAATTCGATGTCGTCGTCAGCGCGAGCGGAATGGAGGATTTAGTGATCGCTTGTGATGTTCGCTCGACGTCGGGAGCGTCGGCGTCGAACGCGATGGACATTGAGTGCTGGGAATGGCGCGGCGAGTGCATCGATGTCGGTGAAGGCGCCACGAAATGGTTCAGCGATTTCATGAACGATGGCAAACGGTATTCGTGCGTGCGTTGGGCCGGGCGAGGGGGGTTTCCCGGGAACGAGCAAGACGTCGAAGGCGTCGACGTGGACGACGCGGTCACGAGGCTCACGAGCGAGGAATACGGTTCGCGACGAGCGACGACGACGCTCACCGATGGATTTCCAATGCTACTCGTCAATCAGGCATCGATTGACGCCGTGAACGCGGGCGCGAAGGCGCTCGATCCAGAGCGCGCGCCAAACGTCGACGGTCGTCGATTTCGCGGCAACGTCATCGTCGACGACTGCCCGCCGTTCGCCGAAGATCGCTGGGCCTCCGCACGCATCGCCGATCGCGTTGACGTTGAACTGTGCAAGCCGTGCTCGCGGTGTTCGATCCCAAACATCGATCCAGAGACTGGAAAATTTGATGTCTCGCACGCTTTAGCCAAGCATATGTCTCAGGCGCGTTCGGGCGCCGCGCTCGGCACCGCCAATCGATTCTGGCGCCAAGCCGTGTTTTTCGGGTGGAACATCATCACCACCGCGCCGCAGGACGCGCGAACGGTCCTCGCCGTGGGTGATGACGTCAAAGTCACATCCACGAGGTCGAAATTCCCATAGAGCGAACCCGCGACCGCGCCGACGGTTCCTTGTAAACCCTATGCCCGCGGCGCGGCTCGCGAGCGCGAGCCGAGCCAAGCCTCACTTTCACCCTCTTCGTCGCTTGAAAATGCGCGCGACGTGCCTTTTCAATGTCACACCCGCTATCGCCGCGCCGTGTTCGCGCGAGTGCTCGCCGTCGAGAGCGACGCGCTTCACGCCCGGCGTCGCGTCGAGCCGCCGTCGCCAGGTTTTCGCCGCCGCCGCCGCGCCTCCGTCGATCGCTTCCCTCTTAGTCACCTCCAAGCGCGGGTTAGTGGATGACATTCGCGCTAATATCGATGCAGTCGTGCTCGATTGCGATGGCGTGATTTGGCACGGCGATACTTTGATCCCCGGCGCGCGGCTCGCCGTGGAGACGCTCCGAGCGAACGGCGCTCGAGTCTTCTTCGCGACGAACAACGCAACGAAGAGCCGAGAGGAGTACGCGGCGAAATTTGCCGCTCTCGGGATGAACGTGAGCAAATATGAGATATACACCAGCGCATACGCGGCGGCGTGTTATTTAAAGAGCCACAAGTTTGACGAGCCGCGATCGACGACTGAGGAGAACGGAAGCGAAGTCGCGAGCGAAGGGAATACGTATAAAAAACCGAGCGTGTACGTGATTGGCGAACAAGGAATACTGGATGAATTAGCGAAGGCAAATATTGACGTCGAGGCGGGGGTGTACGACAGCGTGCGGTGTTCGCCGAGGGATTGGGAAGAGATGCGAGAGTGGTTGGATGAAACTGAGGACGTCGGTGCGGTGGTCGTCGGAAGCGATTCATCGTTCACGTTTGCGAAATTGGCGTACGCATCGCTGATGATACAGCGAGGGGCAAGATTCATCGCGACGAATCCCGATGCAGGGGACATATTTGGTCCAGGGTTGTATCCAGGTGCCGGGGCATTGGTCGCCGCCGTGGCGACGGCGAGCGGACGTCAGCCTGAAATTTACGCTGGGAAACCCAGCGCGTTCATGCTGGACTTGCTAAGCGAGCACACTGGGATCAATTTAGCCCGTACACTCGTCATTGGCGATAGATTAGACACCGATATTGCGTTTGGCAAGGCGGGTAAGGCGGCGATGACGGCGCTCGTCATGACGGGCGTCGCTACCATGGACGACGTCGAAGCCCTCGTGGCGGCGGCTGCCACGAATCCCGCGAGCGCCGCCGCGCTCCCCGATCGAATTGTCGGCTCTTTAGCTGAACTCGTGGGGTTAGATTTCGACCCAGACGAATTGTGCGCATCCGTGCCTCTCGCGCCGTCCCCTGGTGACCGATTTCCCGTGCAGGATGACGATCTCCCGGACATGGCTGCCTTCTTAGACGACGATTACGACCCATCGGTGTACGACCCAGCGTCGTAGAACACTTTTGCGTTTGTTGCTCCACATATTTCATTCTCTTCGCGCCTTTCATGCGATTGGTTGTCTCATCGAATGTCAACGCCTCGGCGCTCGTCGCCGAGGGGAACCAAACGGACACTTTTCGCGCGCAATCTTCAAACCGTGACGCTCGCAACGGCGATGCCGTCGCCCATCGCTCTCGATAAAATCATCGCCAAGGCGCTCAATGATGCGCAAATATCTCTCGCGACGCATAAAAAGTGCGCAAAGACGCTGTCCCTCGCTCGCGCCGACGACCCCGAAACGTTCCTCCCAGTGTTTTGCAACGCCATCTTACCCGTGTTGCTCGAGTACAAGGTGCGCGTCGAACGCGAACGCGCGAGATTTGCGGTTCAAATACAACGTTGTTTTATTTTTTTTCTGCATCACCGGAGGAGCGCTGAAGATGCATCGTCGAGGCGTACGAATGATTGCGCTCGAACGCGACGGCGTTCGAGCGCGACGGCGCTCGAGCGCGACGGCGGAGTTGATTAACAGTTGATTGGCGATTACTATCGTTCGCACGAACAGCGAGATTTATGCACAGAACGCGTCGTGCGATTTGTCGTGACGTTTTGCACGATGCGCGAAGAAGGGTCGGAGGAAGACGCCGATGCGTTTAACGAAGCGTTGCTCGGCTTTTTGCTCAACTTGCACCGGGCGAAAGACAAAGCGGTGCGATTTCGCGCGTGTCAAATCGTCGCCGGGGTGCTGAACGGACTCGGTCCGGATGCGGAAGTGAGCGATGAGCTGTACGAACGAATGACGGACGCGATGCTGGAAAGAATTCGAGATAAGATGCCGCCGGTGCGGGCGCAAGCGGCGCGAGCGCTGAGTCGGTTGCAAGACGGCGGCGAGAGCGATGATTTCTCACAAGATGAAATCACTCAAGCGTTCGTGGAACTCCTAGGGAGCGAAAAGAATAAGGAGGTGCGAAAGGCGATTCTCGGGTCGCTCGCCATTTCTGATTTCACCATTCCGTGCGTGGTTGAGCGCACGAGAGACGTGTCGGAGGACGTGCGACGCATCGCGTTTTTGGCGCTCACGTCCAAGGTACCTGTTGAGTCTGTGTCCATCGCGCACCGCGCGTTAGTCCTTCGTCGAGGGTTGGGTGATCGTGCGCCGACAGTGCGAAGCGCGAGCGTGGAGATGCTCAAACGTTGGCTCGAGGCGTTCCAAGGGGATGTGATTAAATTTCTCACCGCGCTCGACGTCGAGTCCAACGAACGCGAAGCCGAGCTCGCGCTCAAGGAGCTCATCGCCATCGGACGTGTAAAACCCATGGAGGTGTGCAAGGACGCGGACAAAGTTTCCCAAGGGTTGAAGCGCGACACCGCCGCGGATGGGTTGATGAGCGCCGAGGAGGCGCTCTATTGGCGCGTACTGATGCAGCACTTGGCCGACGCCTCCAACGCGATGGGATCGAATTCTGCACAATCCGTCGGTCAAGCGCGCGAGATCGCCGCCGCTGAAGTTGGTGAGATGATTGAAGCAATGGAGAGCGCTTTGCCACCTACGGCGATGGATTTGCTCAGTCTCGTGAAGACGCACGCGACGACATCCGGTGGTAAATTTGCGGCACGCCAGTTGTTACCGTTGCTCAAATGCGTGGACTTGAATGATGGCGCCATTCGCCGAGGCACCATGCAGTTAGTCGCAGAAGAGCTTCGCGTCCAGCCGTCCGTCGATTCTCGCGGTTCTTCCTACGCATGCGGCGGCGACGGCGAATGGGAACGAGCTCTCATCGAAATCGCTCGCCTCGTCGCAAACGGTTCGACTGAGTTCGCCGGTATAATTCTCGATGCTGCAGATTCCTTGCAGATGCTGAACACCGCTGAAGCGCTTACTCAAGCGTTGTTCATCGCCGGTTCTCTGTTGGAGCAAACGCAGAAACGTCTGCCATCCGTCGCTGCCGAAGCGGTGATGGATACCTTAATCAAGCCGGCGGTGGCGCACGCCACTACGGCAGTGCGTCGCGAGTCCATGCGAGTCTTAGGGCTTCTCGTCGCGTCGCAAGGCGTCATCAATCCCGAGGCTGTGGTCATCCTCAGAACGGCGCTGAGTGCGGATGCAGCGCCCGTTCGATGTATGGCGGCGCGCGCGCTCGGCGACGCCGCCCTCCTCCACGGTTTCGCTGCGCTCGACGAGCACCGCGTGATGGTCGACCACGAGGGCGAACACGTGTGCGAAAAGGACATCAACGCAAGCTTACCGCTTGAAATGGCATTCATGAAGTGCTTGGATGAAGAGGGTACGCCCTTCGCTTTCAAGGCAGATGCGTATGAGTTGGATGACATCAACGTCGAGGACGTCAATGCCACCAAGGCTGCGGCTGCGGTCGAGGCTGAAGAGAGCGTCGGCACCGTCGCCGCGGAGTCTTTGTGCAAAGTCATTCTTCGACGCGGCGAGGGCGCGTTTGAAGCCGCCGCCGCCGTTGTCGCGCGCTTATTGGGAAGCTACTTTGCAGCTGATGCGCAACGCCGTCCTCGCCTGGCGCAATGCCTCGCCGTCTTCTTCCCTGCTCTCGCGAGCGCGCCCGAAGATCGACGCCGTTTGCTCGCTGATTGCGCTTTACCCGCATTAAGAGCCGCTGCCAAGTTCAAGGGATTGTCCCGCGTCGCCGCGCTTCTCGTGCAACTGCTCACCGCTGGCGACCGCCCGACGTCCAACGGCGCCGAATTAGCGTTTGCCTTGGCGAGCGAATCTTTGGCGTTGAGTACGAAGCAGACGCCCAGTGGCGCGCAAGGCACTCTTGCTAAGGCTTACATCAACGGTATCGCTCGCGTGCTTTCGCTTCTTCCTGTGAAATTCGCCAAGGATGAAGTGGACAAGGCGGAGCAAGTTGAATTGAATGACGTGCTCACTAAAGCATGGCACACCGCCGTGCTCGCGGCGGAGCGCACGCACGAAAAAGCAGCCGCAAAGGACTTGGCGTCCGCGGCTGAACGCATTCGGTCGCACTGCATCGCGACTCCGAAGCGCGCGGCGGTGGAAGGACAACCGGCTGATGAAATCGCTGTGCCGACCGATGCCGATGATTTGGCGACGCAACTCGACGACGACGTTCGCAAAGCGGTGATGGAACACGCGCGCGAACTCGCGAATAGCGATGACGTTCCTTTCACGGGTTCTAAAGTTAAGGAAGTGCAAGAGAAGACCGCGCCGGCTGTTCCCACGCGCGAATCCCACGTGCGTGCGAGTAAGACCAAGGCATCTGAAAAATTAGTCGACGACGACTTGAAAAAACCGCTCCGCGAGCTGACACCGCTGCGCGAGACTGCGCGCTCGCGCCGAGGCGCGCTTCGCGATACGAACTAAGTGTGTCGCATGCGTCCTGGCGATGATGTAATTAAAAACTATATGTCATAAACTATAATGTCATGCACTATAATACATAATACCTCCTTCGCATTCACTTCCGATCCTTCATCGCTCGAAACTTCATCAACAACACCGGGGCGGTGACGCGAACGCGTATATCTAACTGATCTATGTCGTGCCCGCCCTCGACCAACCCCCACTCGGCAATTTGCAACTCCTCCTCCACGCGCGCCGCCGCGATGGCTTCGTCCACCGTCATCTCCCCTCTGATCGTTCGTAATCCAATCAACAGCGATTTCGTCGACGCACAGATCGCGAACGCGCACGTGAGCTCCCACGGACACATCCCGTGCAGACGCTTTCGGAGCGCCGCGTCCGTCTTTTCGTCCCCGGGAGGGCCAAAGATCGAATGCGAAACCTCCACAGGGCCAAACTCCCTCCTCGCCCACGCTAAAATGGGATCGTGCAACTCTTTCTGCTTTTTCAACACCGCGTCGTCGGCGCTCCGCACGCGAGTCGGGTCCGTCGCGAAATGTTTCAACAACGTCTCCACGTGTAACGTTCGTGTCTCCGCATCGCCCATGTGATCGATCGCCGTCGCGCTGAGTCCGGTCAAAGGCATGGTAAACGGTGCGATGCGCGCGCCTTGCGCCGCCCACTCGCTCGCCACCGCGATCGCCAGCGCTTTTGTTTTGAACTTGTACGTCGCTCGTTTCGGCGTCTTCAACGCGCGCTCGTCTAAAACAATCTCCCACTCCCCGTTCGTTTCCCGCACGTTCACGTCTTTGTAGAACTTTGGTGCGGTACCATCCGCCCCAATGGTTTGCTGCACGCGCGCGCTCGAGGCTTCGCCGATGGTTGCACCGAGCGCGCGCGCGCGCGCCGCCCGCGCCGCGAGCGACGCCGACCCGGCGTCCGCGGCGACGCTCGACGCTTCATCCTCGCTCGCGAATGCGCGCCGAGAGGCGAAAGCGAAGCGCGTGTGACATACGCGCGCGAATGCGACGCGACCGACGTCGCGCGCGCGTTTCATCGCGCGATCACGACTGACGATTGATATGTAAGTTCATGTCATTTTAATTCCTTTAAATGCATTCATGTCGTACTCGTAGCTTTTTCGTTGAGAATCATTCTTCGTGGAAGTCGACATCGCGCGCGTTGGCGTTGGCGTGCGACGTGAACGATGAAATCGAACGTCGTTGAGATGAACGCCACGTCGCACGTCGCACGTCGCGATCGCGTTTCGTGATGGAA
>Ga0222712_10002555_pt1 | contig 20691 bp, 20 predicted proteins | sample C33_657DmetaG_FD_165043 | JGI IMG/M metagenome (GOLD analysis project Ga0222712, IMG submission 165043) | Estuarine water microbial communities from San Francisco Bay, California, United States - C33_657D | ecosystem: Environmental > Aquatic > Marine > Unclassified | place: USA: California... | reverse complement strand
AAGCCCCATACTATTAAGAGCGGCCATATCAATTTTGTAAACCCCTCTTGCCGTTACCCCCACTTTACCCCAGGCACCCCTAACAAATATACTCCCCTGGGCCATAGCCGTTTTGGTGCCGCTCAAAGCCCAAAAAAGGCCCAAAAGCAACCAAATATAGCGCGCAGGTATAACCATGATACAAGTATAATAAAGTTTGAAGCCAAAGCTACTGATACATGGCCACAGCAGCTCCTTTCCCTTAAAAAAATCATAAAATAGGGTCAAATAGCACCCCAAAGCCCCTAATATTAAGCTTTTTGTAACAAGATGAGACCCTTCACCCCCCGCAAGTTGACGGAAATCTTATATATTCGCAGAGGTAATTTAGAATCAATTTTTTATTGAATTTATAAGCATATGCAGTTCACAAAAACAGTTCGCAATTTAGTGTTACTCACCACCTTAACAGGTGCTGTTGTTTCATGTAATCCATTTAAGAAAAAGCCGCAAACTTCAACGGCTACCGGCTGGAATTACAACGACAAATCGATGGGTAATTTTAATGTGCCAAAACCAAAAGACATTAAAACAGCTCCTGGTCTTGTATTTGTTCAAGGTGGTACGTTTACCATGGGCGCCGCTCAAGAAGATGTAATGGGCGATTGGAATAATATCCAACGTAGAATTACCGTGAACTCATTTTTTATTGACAAAACAGAAGTAACCAACCTTCACTACCGCGAATATTTATATTGGATCACCAATGTATTTGGTGGTGCAGGCATGGACTCTATTGTAAGAGAAGCTTTACCTGATACGCTGGTATGGCGTTCAGAACTTGCTTACAACGAGCCAATGGTAGAATATTATTTCCGACACCCTTCTTACAATAATTTCCCTGTTGTAGGTGTGAGCTGGAAACAAGCCACCGATTATTGTATCTGGCGTACTGACCGCGTAAATGAATTAACCCTCATGAAAAGCAGCTACCTAGATCCTAAAAATCAAATCAAAAAAGAATTAAACGGAGCGGGCCAAGATAACTTTAACACAAGAGCTTACTTACTTGGGGAATACCAAGCAACACCTGGTAGAGATGCCACTAAAAAAAGCAATCCTTTAAAAGATGCACAGGGCAGACCTCGCACCAAAGTAGGTTTTGAAGATGGTATTTTATTTGGTGACTACCGCCTTCCAACAGAAGCGGAGTGGGAATATGCTGCCTACGGTTTTATCGCAAGCAATCCGCAACGTAAATCTAAGAGCAACAAACGTGGTGAAGAATTAGTTTCTAACAAGCAAATTTTTGCTTGGAAAAATAACGGTTACGATAACGTTCGTTCTACACAAAAAGGTTCTTACCAAGGTTCTATGCTTGCTAACTTCAAGCGTGGCGCCGGTGACAACATGGGTGTAGCGGGTGGATTAAACGATAACGCTGCCATTCCTGCCGAAGTAGTTACTTTTGCACCCAACGGTTACGGACTATACAATATGGCCGGTAACGTAAGTGAGTGGGTTGCCGATGTGTACCGCCCTATGACAGCCATTGATGGAGACGATTACAATATTTTTAGAGGTAACGAATTCAAACAAATAGATTTTTCTAGAGGCGAAGGAAATTTAAGAGATGATAAAGGTCGTATCATTTATAAGACCGAATCTGATTCTTCATTAATGAATCGTCGTAACTACCAAAAAGGATACGCCGTAAACCACCTAGATGGTGACTCTGCAAGTAATGCAGGTTACAACTACGGACAAACAACACTTATTTCAGATAAGTCTCGTGTAGTAAAAGGTGCTAGCTGGAACGATCGTGCATATTGGTTAAGCCCAGGTGCTAGAAGATTTTTAGAAGAAGACCAAAGCAACAGCACTATTGGTTTCCGTTGTGCCATGAGCCATTACGGTGCTGCAGAAGGTACTTCTAGAAAAGCAAAAACTGGTATCTTTATGCCAACAAAAAAGAACAAACGTTAAAAAGGAAAGGAAAGGAAAATAAAAAAGAACCATCACTATTCATTTAGTGGTGGTTTTTTTATGCGCACGTGTTGCGCATGCGGCGCGTTTATGATAGCACTGTTTCCATTTGCATGCTCCGCGATCCTTTAATTAAAAGCTGCGCATGCATTGGGTTTTGTGCTGCCAACCAGGCTTTGGCCTCGGCAGTTGTTTTAAAATATATAAATTGAGGTAACGCATGTTGATGCGTTAAAAAATCAGCTCCTACTAATACTACTGATTCAAATGAATATTCTGCAATTAATTGAAGTAGCGCCAAATGCTCTGCTAGTGAGTGCTCGCCTAGTTCCATCATAGCACCTAACAAAACAATTTTATGATCGCCTGCTAATTTTGCAAAATTTTCGATGGCTACTTTCATGCTACTAGGGTTGGCATTGTAGGCATCTAAAATAATGGTATTGGTATCCTTAGTAATAAGTTGTGATCTACTATTAGAAGGTGTATAATTTGCAATGGCATCCACCATTTTATTTTCCGGCACTCCAAAATATTTTCCAATAGTTAACGCGCACAAAATATTAGGAAGGTTATACGATCCTACTAGCTGAGAATTTACGGTGGTGGTGGTTTCGTTGATATTTGCGGCTACCGTTAAAAATGGTTCACTACTTTGTATAGTTCCGTTTATGTAAGGCACAATGTTTTGTATGCCAGCGCTCATCTCATTTAAATAATCGTAGCCCGTGTAAACAAATGCAGTACCGGTATTTTCACGTAAAAAAGTATAGAGTTCACCCTTGCCTTTTTTAACGCCTTCTTCGCCACCAAACCCTTCTAAGTGTGCTTTGCCACAATTGCTAATAATACCATGCGTAGGTTTTGTATACACGCAATAACCTTCAATTTCTTTTTGATGATTGGCGCCCATTTCTATCACTGCCATTTGAGCATCTTTTTTGATGCTCAGTATCGTTAGCGGCACACCAATATGGTTGTTTAAATTGCCTTGCGTGGTATAAGTTTTAAAATGACTCGAAAGCACAGCATACACCAGTTCTTTGGTAGTGGTTTTTCCGTTACTACCGGTAATAGCTATAAATGGAATATCAAAAGTACTGCGGTGGTGGCCAGCAAGTGCTTGTAAAGTGGTAAGTGCGTCATCAACCACAATCATTTTTGAAAGCGCAGCTTCTTTTTGCGCTTCATCGTTTCCTTCATAATAAGTTGCAATGGTGGTAAGCGGCTCATCCACTACGCAGTAGGCAGCACCGGCTTCAATTGCCTTAAAAGCAAAAGTATTGGCATTAAAATTAGGCCCCTTTAAAGCAAAGAAAAAATCGTTTGCTTTAAGCTTTCGGGTATCCGTTACCACACTCGGATACTGCACGTAAATGTCATAAATTTCTGAAATGCTCATGCGCCTGCCTTTTAAGTGTAACAAATATAGTTTTATTCAGCTGCGTAACAAAAGTCACGTTTCAGGAAAATAATTGGCTCGATATTTGTATTCTAAATAAGACTTATGATACGTTTACTTCAAAAAATAGACTTTGTACTCGTTATTCGATTAATCATGGGTGGTATGTTTTTAGTAATTGCCTGGCAGTTTAAAGACTGGATGCCCGCCATTTTTGGTGTACTTATGATTGTTATTGGCATCTATGCTGCTAAAACCAAAACGGGCTGTGGATACGGCGGCGGAAGCTGTTCTATCAAAAATTAAGTAGCACTCAATTAAGTTAAGTTACCTTTGCACCACTATTTAAAAAGCTGCACTATGGCTAAACCAATCACTAAATATTTTATTCCAGCCGTTGTAACCAACAAATGCCCCCGTTGCCGAGAAGGCGATATATTTAAAAGCCAACAAGCCTATAAATTTAAAACCAACACAGACATGCATGAGCACTGCCCGGTTTGTGGTCAACCCACCGAAATAGAAGTAGGTTTTTATTATGGCACAGGCTATGTGAGCTACGCCTTATCGGTTGCATTTATTGTATCTACTTTTGTAGCCTGGAAGGTTTTAATAGGTATGACATTTGACATAGACGACAACCGTATATTTTATTGGATGGGAACGGCATTTGTGCTGCTCTTTGCTGTACAACCCCTCCTCATGAGACTCTCCCGTTCTTTATGGCTTAGCATGTTTGTAAAATATGATTCAGATTGGAAAAACAATCCACTAGAAATGCCCGAGCGTTTTAATCATTAATTTTTATTGATTAATAAATCGAGTCCAACCTTTCCACCAGAATGCATCCACACCTGCAGCGTCACATGCACCTCTAAATTTAACCACATTAAAACCAGAAGTTAAACTAGGATCAGTAAAGCTAGCACCAGTTAAAATATCTTGGTTACCGTTAGATCCACCAAATGGTAAAAAATCCGGAGCACTGTAGCTAAATGGAGCAATCATTTTAGCATCAGATACATTGGTTAATACTTTATTACCAAATGCAGTATTTGAGAAAAATGTTTTTACTGAATCGGCAGTCCAAGTTGCACCAGTTGCACCTGCAAAGTTGTAAGAAGTAACATCAGTTCCTGTTGCAGGACCACAACCAGCAATGATATTGTTTTTAAAACGTACGGTACTATCCATCACATTTAATTGAACAGCTCTGCCATTTCTACCATCAATTAATAAACCAGCAGGCCAGCCTAAAATTACAGAGTTGTAAATAGAGATACCTGTATTTCTTCTAACGTGCGCAGCAGCTAAATATAAACTGTTACCATTGTTAGCCAGTGTAGCTCTTGGTCCAATTAATGTAAGGTTAGAGAATACCGCTTTTGTTTGTGGGCTATTGATTGTTCCACCAGCATCGTTATCAGATTCAAAAGCTTCTGAACGTGAGATATCGGCAATGGTAGAGTCTCTTAATACAATACCAAACTGTACTTTACCACTATATCCATTATCAGAATCAAAGTCATCATCCTGTGTTTTGTACGCAATAAGGTGTTTACAATTTACTGTACCACCAAACCACTCAAACGCATCATCTTTTGCATAGGTAACTTGAACGTAGTCAATAATAGTACCGCTACCAACAGCAGCCATTGTTAAGCTATTAACTTCTTTGTCGGGTTGGTATGCATAACCAGCATATTCAATTCTTACATAACGCAAAATACCAGAGTTATCTGCGTTATTAGGTGATGCGCCACCGCCTGCTAAACCATCCCCAAATGAATTGTCAATACCACCTTCTACTTGCAATACACCAGTACCGCCGCCAGTTCCAGTAAAGGCTGTATTTACTTGTGCTTTACCACAAATTACGATACCACCCCAGTCACCTGAACGCGGAACCGGAGAGTTAGATGTAAATACAATTGGTTTTTCTTGTGTACCATCAGCAATGATTTTTGCACCACGGGTAATTACAAGCGCAGCCACGTTAGCACCTACGTAGTCACCTTTTACAGTAACACCTGGCTGAACTGTTAACGTTGCATTATTAACGATATAAACGATACCACTCAAGATGTAATTATTACCTTCTCTTAAAACTGTATCCTTATCGATACGACCTTTTAAAATAATGGTTTGAACACCTGGTGTAGTAGGTTGTTGGATAACGTTCGTTCCACCATCCATTTCAATTTTTCTACAACTTGTAGCAATAAGTGCAACAAAAGCTGCTGCTAACAAAACCGACTTTTTCATTTTTATTTGGTTTAAGAATTTTTATAATTATTAAAGTGAGTAAGCAAAGCTTATTCCAATATTTGTACCAGTTTGACGGCTTAAACGGAATGGATCTTTTGTTTTATCCAGTCTTGTATTGCCATCAGGGTTTTGGTAGAAATATAATGTTTGATTTAAAATATCTTGAATATTGAGTTTTAACTCAGCTTTGTTTTTAGCAAACTTTTTGCTCACCTGAAAATCAATGACAGGTCTTGAGGATTCATAAATATCTGGTTGATCAAGGCTACCCACAAAAGTTACACGACGACCAATTTGATTGTATAATACAGTTGCACTAAAACCTTTTTCGGGTAAATCGTAAAGTGCACTAAAGTTAATTAAGTAGGGAGACTGACCTTGCAATGGTCTATCAAGGGCTAAATTGCCATCTTTCACACGACTGCTAATATATGATCCATTAGCCTGTAGTGTAAAGTTTTTAAAGGTTTCAGAAAAGTCTAATTTTTTTCTGATTTCAAATTCAACTCCATAAGCATTGGCGCTATTAGGATTAGCAAAATTAAATACACTTGAACCACCCGCTCCAAAGTTGTATACCATCTCAATAGGCTTATTGAAATATTTATAAAAAGCGCCAAAAGTGATTACCTCACCAGAAGCAGGATACAGTTCATAACGTAAATCTAAGTTGGTAATTTTAGTACGCTCAAGTGTTGGCAAACCTTGCACGGCAGCATTTAAATCAAAGTCGTAATACTGGAAAGTAGCAAGCTCTCTAAACTCAGGTCTTACAACTGTTTGTGAAGCAGAAAAACGTAAGTTGGTTAAGTTATTAACCTTGTATGTTGCATTTAAACCAGGTAAGAAATCTGTAACGCGAGAATAGTTATGACGCGGATCGTTTTTGTAAACACTACCAATTAATTGATCATAATCTTCAACCCTTAAGCCCCAAATAACGCGCAATTTATTACCAAGTTGATTGTCTAGTTGAACATAACCAGCATTTAAAATGGTATTGGCAAGGTAACGGAATAAATTACCTCTAATTGCGTCAAAAGCTAATAAGTTACTGTATACTTCTCCTCTACCAAAATTGCTAGGCGCAAAAATACTTTCTGGCCCTAACAAACGAATAGCCGCATTGTCTCTTGGTAAATAAATTGAGAAAGGCTTTGCGTCAAACAAACGGTCTTTAACTTGGAAAGAATATCCGCCTTTAAGCGTTTGTTTGCTGCCCAGTGCATTAAATGTGTAGGCTATATCAGCACCAGCATTATATATATAATCGTTCAGGTTTTGATAAAAGCGGTTACCACTTTTTTGAGATAATACGTTAGACAATACAGCTGTATAAGGGTTGGTAACTGAACTATTATTTTTTAAATAGTATAATCTGCGCTGATCTGGCGTGTAGCTATCTAGTAAAGTAAATGAACCATACCATTTAAACTTTAAAACATTTGCTTTTAAGTTGTGCTCACCGGTAATTTGAGAGTTCCAAAATGTGTTTTGCTTAAATCCATATTCGTAACCTCTAGTGCTATCAAAAAACTGATTACCATTTCCTTCAACACCCGTTCTTAATGAAGTAAAGTCTGTGGCATTGATATTAAATAATGTTTTAGCAGAAATTTTGTTGTTGTTGTTAAATTGAAAAGTAACATTTGCTAAGCCACCCCATAAAAGATCATTGCTATATCTGTCATCTTTAAAATTAAAATCCGGCGTAAAAGTGCCATCACCAATAAAGTTAAATCCACTATTGGTTCCCTTCAATAATCTTGCTGATTTATTATAGTTAACTGCAAAAATGGCGCCTAATTTTTTTGTGCCTTTAAAATCTTTGGTAAAGCCACCGCTCATTTGGAATTGTCCGTTTAAACGGTTTAAGCTGCTAGCAATTTGTGGGGCCCAAATATTTTGCATAGTAGAACCAATGTAAGCCTTGTCGGCACTTGGTAAAATATCAAACGCAGACTTGGTCGTATACGTAGCAGGTAAAGAACGCGTACCGTCATCTATTCCTAAAAAGTCTGTTTTACCACCTTTGTACTCATAAAAATTACCTTGTACAGCCTGGGTGTTAAAGCCAGAACCAAATTGTAGATTAAAAAAGTTTTTAGAAGGAATATCTTTTGTATTAACTTGAATTAAACCACCTGCCCACTCGCCTGGAAGTTCTGGAACAAACGCTTTATTGATAACAATATTATCAATCATGTTAGCAGGGATCAAATCAAAAGAGAATGCTTTTCTATCAGGCTCAGTGCTTCCAAGTGGTACACCATTCAATAATGCTAAATTATAACGCTCAGCTAAACCTCTTACAATCAAAAATTTTCCTTCTTGGATACTTGCACCTGGGGTACGTTTAAGAACTTCACCTGTATTTTTATCTGGCGAACGCTTAATAGCTTCTCCTGAAATTACAGATGCAACGGTATTTGTATTTTTTTGAAAAGTAATTAAGGCGTTAACGGTTTCACCTTTTGCAGTGGCAGTTCTAGTAGTTGCTTTAACCGCAACATCTGATAAAACTTTACCGCCTTCGTTTAAGATAATATTTACTGTTTCTTCATCGCCAGCTTTGGTTACTGTTACTTCTTCTACCACTTTTTCTTGATAGCCAACATAACTTAACGTAAGTGTATATTTTTTTTCCGCTTCAACAACAAAAGAAAAACGTCCATCCACATCAGTTCTAGTCATGGCAGTTGCTGCACCCGATAATTTAACGGTAACACTTGCTAAGGCCTCGTTTTTACTGTTGGTAACTTTACCAATAATTTTAGATTTTTGAGCAGATATCGTTGCGCTAAATACAAGTAAAAAAAGGATAGATAATAATTGCTTCACTGGGTATTTCATTTATGAAGCAAAACTACTTTTGGCGTGTTACGGCATTGTTACGCCAATGTTAACAGAGTGTTACCTCTATGTTACCGCAATGTTACTAGTAAAGGAACACCATCTAAACCTCTAGCTACATGTGATGGCAATGAAATGTTTAAAAATGCAGCGATAGTTGGAAAAATATCAACAATCGCGGTTCTATTGTTTAGCGCATAGGCATTAGGCTGCTTATTCATCACCATCCAGGTATTGCGCTCACTATCAGATTGTCCACCATGGTCTTTTCCGGTTTTTTTGTCACGTCCATGATCTGTGGTAATGATAACAAGCCAGTCTTCTTTATACTTTTCCTCTCTATATGCAATAGCTTCCATCACTCTACCAATTTGTTTATCTAGCATTGAAATAGCGCTATCTAACTGTGGGCTGATGCCAAATTTGTGACCTATATCATCGGTGTATTCTAAATAAATCCAAGACATATCTGGCGCACTGTCTTTAATAACATGCGCAGCTTCGGCAACCACTTTTTCATCAATGAAATGAATATACTTAGCATTTTTATCATGCGGAAATTGTAAAGTGTCTAATTCATATCCATCACGGTGATAGTCTACGTGTAAATAATTAGTTTGCGCCAGACCATCGCCAACAAGCTTGGTACGATTATCAAGCCAAGTACTAAATACACCAATTTTTTTATTGGGATACGCTTCTTTAAAAACTTTAAAAATAGAAGGATAACTGTAATTTGGATTTTTGATGGCATTGTCAACCACGCCATGCTTGTTGGTCCAAGTACCAGTAAGTAGTGAATTATAGCCTACGGCAGAAATAGTTGGAGACTCTGAAACACCACCCCTTTCACCACCTACGTAACATGGCAAATAAGCACCCTTTTTAATAATGTTATTGATATTAGGTTTGTTTGCTTTTTCAAAAACACTAGCAGGAATACCATCAGCAATGACAAATAAAACCTTTTTATTTTGGGCATTTGCTATTTGTAAACAAAATAAAAATGCAAAGAAAATTCGGTACATAACTTTTGGTTAAATGTTAACCTAAGTTACTAATTCTAACATAGAATTTGTTACGCTTTTTTGTATGCATCAACCATAAACACAGCAGTATCAGCAAAATCTTTACCCTTGTTCATTTTATCCAGGGCAGCGCGCTCATAAGCAAGTTCTTCGGTTTGCGTAGTTAAAACACCAAAAATAAGTGGGATAGCAGCCTGGGTAGATAGCACAGCCATACCTTCTGTAACGTACTGACAAACATATTCGTAATGATCCGTGTCACCTTTAATAACAGCACCAATCACAATAATGGCATCATACTTTTTGGTTTCCATTAATTTTTTTGAATAACCAACAAGCTCAACAGCACCTGGGCACTGTAATAACACATACGGCGTTTGGGTAGCATTTAATTGATTAACACAACCCTGCGTCAATAAATCAGTGATTTCAATATTAAATGTTGCTTGTATTACTGCAATCATAACTAATTATTTAATGTGGTGATGTCCAATATTAATTTTAGCATCTAAATAAGCCTTGTTGTGTTCATTAGTGGCAGAATTTACATGATGCGTTGTAAATGCAATACCTGCTGCGGTTACAGCTGCTTCTTTTAATGGGTTGTTGGTAATAAGTGTAATAGATGTATACCCTAGTATTTTTAAAATAACAGTAGCGTCATCATAGTTGCGCGCATCAGCTGGAAGTCCTAAAGCTTCGTTGGCTTCGTAGGTATTTAAACCCTGCTCTTGTAAATGATACGCTTTAATTTTATTAGAAATGCCAATACCCCTTCCCTCTTGATTTTTTAAATAAATAACGGCGCCATTTTTATTGGCTGCAATAAGTGCAAGTGCCTGATGGAGTTGGTCTTGACAATCACAACGTAAACTTCCAAAAATATCACCGGTAGCACATTCAGAATGTATACGTACCATGGGTGTTACTGCTTCTATGTCACTATTTTGTAGCACAAAATGTTCTACCAAACTAATGGGGTTTTTAAAAACCTTGATGGTAAAATTTCCAGATTTTGTAGGGAGTTGCGCTTCCGAAATAAGTTCCATTTTATTGTATCTTTTTTCGGTAATCAATAATTTGCTGAATGGTAATAATAGGCAGTTGATGATGGCTTGCAAATTCAAAAAGTTCATCACGTCGCATCATATTACCATCAGTATCCATAATCTCGCAAATAACAGCTGCGCCTGGCTGATTCGTTAACAAACACAAATCTACACCGGCCTCGGTATGTCCGGGTCTTATTAAAACACCTCCCTCCTTAGCAACAACCGGAAATAAATGACCGGGCTTAATAAAATTGTCTGGCTTACTACTATCACTAGCAATTAAAGCAGCGGTTATAGAACGTTCTTTTGCAGAAATACCAGTGGTGATACCAAATTCTGGTGTTGCATCGATAGAATCATGAAATGCAGTGCTAAAAGGATCTTTTGCATTACTAGGCACCGGATGTAAATCTATTTTTTGTGCTATATTTTTTGAAATAGCAATACAGATGAGACCCCTCGCCTCTTTGGCGCAAAAATTTACTTTAGTAGGTGTAGAAAGTGATGCACTAAACACAATATCGCCCTCATTTTCCCTGCTTTCATCATCTACCACAACTATAAGTCCGCCATTTGTAAAATGAGTTAATGCAATTTCGATAGAACTAAACAAATGATTCATACTTATTTTGATAACAACTTGTCGGTGTATTTAGCTAAAATGTCAAATTCAATATTAACCCTATCACCAATTTTTAATGCACGCATATTGGTTTTTTCAAGTGTGATAGGTATAATACATAGTTCTAACAAATTGCCTTCTGTTTTGTTGACTGTTAAACTAACACCATTAATGGTAACTGAACCCTTATACACCGCATATTTAGAAAAGGACGCTTCAAATTCAATGGTTATAAACCAAGCTGTATCAGACACCACAATATTTTGCACAAGCGCCGTATCATCTACATGACCTAATACATAATGCCCACCTAAAAAACTAGTAGGTTGTAAAGGAAGTTCAATATTTACCGTACTACCCTTTATGTAATGTTTGATAATTGTTTTTGAAATAGACTCGGTAGAAACAAAAAACGAAAGAGTGTCATTGTTAATGGCAATTACCGATAAACAGGCGCCGTCAATGGCAACACTGTCCCCCAGTTTAACACGGGCAGCCACAGAAGCACTGGTAACGCCAAGGGTCCAGCCAGTTTCTTGAACATCAATACTTGAAATAATAGCCGATTCAACAATTCCGGTAAACATGGACTGATTTCTTTAAATTTGAGGCGCAAAGATATGCGATGACAACATTAGAACACTTAATTGAAGCATTAAGTTTAGCCAAAAAAGCAGAAAGGAAAAATATTAAAGGAAATCCTTTTGTGGGCGCCATTGTTGTTGATGAAAATAATTGCATATTGGGTACAGGATACCACAAAATGTGGGGTGATAAACATGCCGAAGTTTATGCGATAGAGGAAGCCTTTGCACATACCAAAGATCTAACAAATTGTACCCTCTATGTAACCCTGGAACCCTGTTCGCACCATGGAAAAACCCCTCCCTGCACCGATCTTATCATACAATCAGGTATCAAAAAGGTTTTTGTTGGCTCATTAGACCCAAATCCTAAGGTGTCAGGATTTCAGTTACTGAAAGAAAAAGGAATAGACATTGAGTTGATTGAACTAAAAGATGCTATCAAATTAAATAAAGTTTTTTTTACGAATCAGAAAAAAGAAAGACCATTTACGCGTTTAAAAATTGCTGCAACAATAGCAGGGAAAATGGCTGACTATGACGCCCATTCTAAATGGATAACCAATTCAATGAGCAGGGCCTATGTGCATTCAAATATTAGAACTGAGGTAGATGCGATTTTATCAACTGCAAAAACAGTTATTGAAGACAAGGCCACCTTGAATATTAGAATTGAAAACACGCCTAGTAAAGAAGTTAATGCGGTCATAATTGATAGAACAGGCTCTATACTCAAAATGCAACATGCAAACCTGCCAATATTTTACCCAAGAACGCAAACGAAAGTATATATAGTAACTGCACCAAATATCATCGCCCCAACAACACCATTACCCAATAATATAGAAATCATTGAAACTGCATTTAATTCAAACAAAGAAATAGATACTAACATTTTAGGCAAACAACTACTAGAAAAAGGTTTATACTGCATTTTAGTAGAAGCAGGGGAAATATTTAGCGCCTACTTACTATCAAAAAATTGGGTGGATGAATTAGATTATTTTATTGGCAGTAAAATAGCACTAGACAATGAGGCGTTAGCAGCATATAAGCTTTCCAAAAATAAAGTATTAAGCCAAGAGCTACCACTAACACTACTAAGTTCTACCACTTTTAACAATGATATTTATTTGCATTACACAATCAATGAATCTTAATATATAAAAATGAAATTAACATACAAACCAATTATTTTATTTGTATCAATCTTATGTTGCACAAGCACATTTGCACAGCCTTTTATCAATGAAATTAAGGCTTTCAGAAAGGCTGATTCTATTTCTATGCCACCAAAAAATACAATTTTACTTATTGGTAGCTCTAGTTTTACAAAATGGAAAGACGTACAAGAATACTTTCCACAGCATACCATGCTCAATAGAGGATTTGGAGGATCTTCATTAACCGATGTCATATATTATGCAAGCGATGTAGTGCTTAAATATCAACCCAAACAAATACTTATTTATTGTGGCGAAAATGATATTGCAGGATCAAATACCGTAAATGCAGATACCGTTTTTGAAAGATTTAAAATTTTGTATGGTATTATAAGAAGCAAGTTCAAGAAAGTTCCTATCGCATATATTTCAATGAAGCCTAGCCCTAGCAGAGAAAAGTATTTAGCAACCATGCAAAAAGCAAACGAAGAAATTAAATCATTTATAGAAAAGCAAAAGAAAACTGCATACATAGATGTTTATAGTAGCATGCTTGATGCCAATGGCAAAATACTTACCCATATTTTTATTGCTGATAAATTACACATGAACGCTGAGGGTTATAAAATATGGCAGGGCATTATTGCGCCTTACTTGGTAAAGTAGAGCCGCTGATTATATTAAAAATGAACAGGCATAAACTTTGAATTCCTACTTAGCCTAAGCGCAGGTGTTGGCACTTTGATATAATTTAATACGTGTGCAAGGCTTTGCCAGAATGGCTTTTTAGGAAGTAAGCCTTTAAAATCGATATCGGGAGCCAAGTAAAATTCATACCCACCTTTACCCCAATCCGAAGTTCCACCTGGCATGTTAATGTAATAATTATTAAGGGTGTGATCTACACCAAGTCCAACAGAAATACCAAGCCATTTAGGCCACTTACCTGATGGTTTATACCTGTTAGGATTATACGTAAACCAAAATGTTGAATTCATGTAGTCGTCTTGAAAATTACTTTCACGTTTGATAAAATCGTAATAATAATTATCCTTTCTGTAATAACTGTACTTGATATCGAGTGCTTTTAAGAATTTACTTTTAGACTGAAAGTAGGGATAAAAACTACCCAGTGAACCGCTCATCCAATCATACACACTAAAACCCCATGTTGGCGAAAATCCATCCTTAATTTCAATAAAACCCTGTACCGCCGTGCCTAACAAACCGCCCCACAATAATGATTGCGCCTCGGTTTTACCAGACCATCTAATACCTCTTGCAAAAATATCACTCGTAATTCTGGCACCATAAAAATGGCCTACTTTGTCTAAGCCCTTTGCATAAATGGCGTCTCTTCCAAAATCAAAAGCTTGAGCAATATTTGAACCACCCCCATCAAAATGAAAGGTTTTTTTTGAATCGGCCCACCAGGCGTTATTGATGTAATGATAACTACCATATAGTGCTAAAAGCGAAGTGGCATTTACGGCGGCAAATCGTTTTTTATTGAGTGTGTCGGCGTTTTTAAAAAAAGGGGTATGTGTTTTTAAAGCAGGTAATGTGTCCACATCATTCGTTGCGAAAACAGATACTGTAAACAACATACTTACCATCCAAAAAATAAAACGCATACCTCTATTTTAATGTTGTGCTATAAATATAGATTATAATTCTTGCCAATTAAATGTATCGTCTATTATTTGTTGTTTATTTAATTGTAAATAATCTAAAAAAGAGGCAGCTGTTGGCGACAACTTCCTGCCTTTTAACCATATGAGATTCCACGTAGTTTTGATTGGGAGGCCTTTTACCGGAATAATTTGTAATTCTTTGTTTTCAATTTCTTTACGTATGCCTATAAATGGCATGATAGAATAACCAAGACCAGCGAGTAATGCTTGCTTTACAGCCTCATTAGAAGTAAGCTCCATTTTACGAAGCACCTTAATATTATTGGTTTGTAAAAATTTTTCCATAACCTGTCTTGTCCCCGACCCTTCTTCTCTAAAAATGATGGGTAGGTTTTCAAACATTTTTTTTGCAGTTACATTATCATTTTGATTTGTTTCACGCTTACCTACTAAATACAATTTGTCTTGCAATAAATCTAACTTGTCAATATCCAATAAGGAAGGTAAAAATGAAACGAGCCCAAAATCAATTTCATTATTTTTTAAACTCTCAAAAACCTTGTTTTTATTGGTTACATCCATAACTAGTTCCACGCCTGCATGCTGCCGCATGAATCCAGATAAAAAAAATGGCATCAAATACTTACCGGTAGATACCGATGCTATTTTTAACCGGCCCGTTAATTGATTTTTGTATGCTAGCGATTTGTAATTGATGGCGTACACCTGATTAATAATATTTTCAGCAGCTTCAGCTATTTCTTTACCAAAATCGGTGATATATACTTTTCGCCCTATTACCTCAATTAAAGGCACCCCAAATTGGTCCTGAAAGTTTTTTAATTGAATAGATACAGCTGGCTGGGTTAAGTTAAGCGCCACAGCGGCCTTAGTCACACTCTGCGTTTGCACCACTTTTAAGTATACCTGTAGCTGATTGAGGGTATAATTCATAAATTTCATTTATGATATTGATAACAAATATAAATAGAAATTTATGTATTTAATACCTCAATTTTGCGGCATTGAAATATGTTAAGCAATGACAAGAATTACAGTAGCAAAGGGCGATGGCATTGGACCAGAAATTATGAATGCAACCCTAAGTATTTTAATGGCAGCAGGGGCCAAAATTGCAATAGACGAAATTGAAATTGGCGAAAAAGTGTTTTTGGCCGGAAACACAGCAGGTATTGCACCTGAATCTTGGGAAATCATTAGAAAAAATAAAGTGTTTTTAAAATCCCCCATCACAACACCACAAGGTGGTGGCTACAAAAGCTTAAACGTTTCTACACGAAAATTTTTAGGACTCTATGCTAACATAAGACCCTGCATGAGCTTGCATCCGTTTGTTAAAACGAAGCATCCTATCATGGATATTTTAATTGTAAGGGAAAACGAAGAAGACTTATATGCAGGGATCGAGCACCAACAAACAGACGAAGTAGTTCAGTGCTTAAAATTAATTAGCAGACCAGGTTGCGAAAAAATTATCAGATACGCTTTTGAATATGCAAAACAACAGAATAGAAAAAAAGTAACCTGCTTTACAAAAGATAATATCATGAAACAAACAGATGGTTTGTTTCGAAAAGTATTTAATGAAGTAGCTGCTGAGTATCCAAATATCCAAAACGAACACTGGATTATTGACATTGGCGCAGCAAAACTTGCCGACACCCCAGAAGTATTTGATGTTATTGTAATGCCAAATTTATACGGCGATATTTTAAGTGATGTAGCTGCTCAAATTACAGGATCGGTAGGACTAGCAGGCTCTGCAAATATTGGTGAAGAGTGCTCAATGTTTGAAGCCATTCACGGATCTGCTCCAGATATTGCTAGCAAAAACATTGCTAACCCATCTGGTTTATTACAAGGCGCCATTATGATGCTTAACCATATTGGACAAGCTAATGTAGCAGAACGCATTCAAAATGCATGGCTCAAAACCCTTGAAGATGGGACACATACCCCAGATATTTTTAAAGAAGGTACCAGCAAACAAAAAGTGGGTACTGCGGAATTTGCAACTGCTGTTATTGCTAATCTAGGGCAAAAGCCATCGGTACTAAAAGCGGTAACGTATTCTGAAAACTTAGCTATCGAATTACCTGCGTATAAAAGAAATGAACCTGCTACAAAAACATTAGAAGGCGTAGATCTTTTTGTACACTGGACAGGATCAGACCCCAACGAACTGGCAAGTAAAATTGAACCATTAGAAAGTAAGGGTATCTACCTTTCTATGATTACCAACAGAGGTATTAAAGTATGGCCTGATGGATTTAAAGAAACATTTTGCACTGACCATTGGAGATGCAGGTTTAAAGCAAAAAATGGAGAACAAATGTATAAAACGGATATCATTGAACTTTTAGAAAAAGCCATTGAAGTAGACATTGATGCCATTAAAACCGAAAACCTGTATGCGTTTGATGGCACTGCTGCATACTCATTAGGTCAGGGTCAATAAAATAAATAAAACAAAAAAAATAGATCATGGAAAACAACAATAAAGTAACACTCATTGATGGTACATTTAATACCGCCGAAGCAAAAGATGTTCTAATCAATATGTTTACGATGAAAATTAATTTTCATCAACAAAAAAATGTAAGTCATATTGAGCGCTTTGGCAAGCCAGACGAAGCGGCAAAAGAAAAAGTGGCTTTTTTAAAATCAGAACTTGCCAAACTTGAAGCATGCATTGAAAAGGCGGATAGTGATAACACTTCACTAAAAGTTACATCAGCCATTCATATTGATTATTTAAATGAATTGTCATAGTTTTTTTGGAGGTCGTTCGATTGCAATAGCATCTAAGCACAAAAAACAAAATGCAATGGCAGCACTACTTGAAAAAGAGTTAGGTGTTACCTGCATCGTACCTGACAATTTGGATACAGATTTACTCGGTACATTTAGTGGCGAAATTGAAAGAGAATTAAGCCCAATGGATGCTGCTAGACAAAAATGCATGCTTGCCATGGAACTAACTGGTGCAGATTTGGCGATAGCTAGTGAGGGGTCTTTTGGTGCTCATCCACTACTTTATTTTTTACCTGCCGATGATGAACTACTGGTATTCATAGACAAGAAAAATGATGTAGAAATTGTAGTACGTGAAATTTCAACAAAAACGAATTACAATGCCAAAGAGGTAAGTACCGAAGAAGACTTATTGGCATTTGCTCAAAGTGCTCAATTTCCAAGCCACGCAATTATTTTAAAAGATAAAAAAGAGGGATTTTCCGCTATTGCAAAAGGAATTGTAGAAACAAAAGAATTATTAGACAGGTTTAAGCAGTTTATGGAAACTTATGGATCCGTATATGTAGAAACAGATATGCGCGCGCACTTGAATCCTTCACGCATGCAGGTAATTGAGGAAACCACAGAAAAACTAATCAAAAAAATAAAGAGTGCTTGCCCTAGTTGTAATACACCCGGATTTGGAATTAAAGATGCTACGCCTGGCTTGCCTTGTGAAAACTGTAAAGCCCTTACCAAAAGCACTTTGTTTCATGTCTATGCTTGTCAAAAATGTAACCATACTTACGAAGCATATTTTCCAAATGGCAAACAAGAAGAAGATCCTACCTACTGCGATAGGTGTAATCCATAAAAAATAATAATGCAAACAAGTACTATACAAGATGCTGTTGCAGCCTTACAAAATAACGAAATTGTTGCAATGCCTACCGAAACGGTGTATGGATTAGCAGGCAATGCATATAGTGAGGTTGCAGTTCAAAAAATATTTGCGTTAAAAAATAGACCACACTTTAACCCACTAATTGTTCATATAAAATCGGCAGCGGCACTCACATCAGTCGCTAAAAATATTCCAGACGTAGCCCTGCAATTAGCAGATGCTTTTTGGCCCGGCCCACTAACACTGGTATTAGAAAAACTAAATCATATACCAGATATTGTAACAGGAGGGAAAAATACAGTTGGTGTTAGGGTACCCAACCATCCCGTTGCACTTGAACTATTGGAGCAATTAGACTTTCCATTAGCCGCACCAAGCGCCAATCCATTTGGGTCTATTAGCCCTACCACAGCTAAACATGTAGCAGATTATTTTACAGCTACACTTAATATCATTTTAGATGGCGGAAGTTGTGATAAAGGTATAGAGTCTACCATTATTGGATTCGAAAATGGACAAGCTATTTTGTACAGACAAGGTAGCACCAAGGTACAGGATATTGAAAAAATTACGGGGCCCTTACAAATACGCGTTCATGCAAACAACGAATCTGTTGTAGCACCGGGCATGTTGTCAAAACACTATGCCCCAATTACAACAACAATATTAACAGATGATATTGCTTTGGATATTCAAAAACATTCAGATAAACGCATTGGCGTTTTACAATTGAGCCATACTACCCTACCAAGCTTTGTGATAGCAATAGAAACACTTTCACAAACTGGAAATTTGGAAGAAGCTGCTAAATTTTTATATGCAGCCATGCACCGTTTAGACCATCAAAATTTAGATCTCATTATTGCCCAAAAAATGCCAGCGGTTGGGATAGGTTTAGCCATAAACGATAAACTAGAAAGAGCTGCTACAAAATGAAATACCTAATAAAAAATATAGCCGTAGTTAACGAAGGAGAAATATTTTATTCCGATGTTCTCATTAACAATCAGCGCATAGAAAAAATAGCTAGTAGTATTAACCTACCTGCTAACGCAGCAATAAAAGAAATAAATGGCGAAAAATTGCATTTACTTCCTGGTTTTATAGATGATCAAGTACATTTTAGGGAACCAGGCCTAACCCATAAAGCAACCATTGCCTCCGAGTCTAAAGCCGCTGCTGCGGGGGGTATTACGTCATTTATGGATATGCCCAATACCATTCCAAACACGCTAACACAAAAATTATTAGAAGAGAAATATTCCATAGCATCCGCATCATCGGTGGTTAATTATTCCTTTTTTATGGGAATCAATCAAGATAATTTAGAAGAAGCACTACTAACAGATCCAGAAAATGTATGTGGTATCACAGATGATGGCCTCTACTTTAACAACGACCATGGTATATTAGCTAACTACCCAGATTATTTAGAAAAATTATTTGCAAGAACCTCTATACTAACAGCACTACATAGTGAAGATGACAGTATTATTAAAACCAATACTGATAAGTACAAAAAAGAATTTGGTGACAATATTCCATTTAACCACCACCACCTCATCAGAACAGAGGAAGCCTGCTTTGTAGCCACGCAAAGAGTATTAGAGATTGCCAAAAAACACAATAACCGTCTTCACTTTTTTCATATTTCTACACAAAAAGAAGCGTCCTTATTTGAGCAGCAGCAAAACATTAGAAACAAAAGAATAACAGCAGAAGCATGTGTGCATCACCTCTGGTTTACAAGTGATGATTATGAAAATTTAGGCGCTCATATAAAATGGAACCCAGCTGTTAAAACAAAACATGATAAAGAAGGGCTTATTCAAGCGCTACTCGATAATAAAATAGATATTATTGCCACAGACCATGCACCACATACCATCGAAGAAAAAAGTGGCAACTATACAAAAGCCATGTCGGGCGGACCGCTCGTGCAACATGCGCTACCTGCACTTTTGGAACTCTACCATCAAAATAAATTACCCCTTCAAAAAATTGTAGAAAAAACAAGCCATCACGTGGCAGAAATTTATAGAATAAAAGAGCGCGGCTATATTAGAGAAGGATATTTTGCAGATATGGTAATGGTGGATTTAAACAACAGCTGGACCGCTACTAAAGAAAATTTGTTGTACAAATGCGCTTGGTCACCATTTGAAAATTACCAGTTTAAAAGTAGAGTGATTAAGACCTTTGTGAACGGGCAGCTTGTTTATGATAATGGGGATTTTGCTGAAAATACTAGAGGAATGCGGTTGAAGTTTGAGAGAGATAGATAGATTTGTGTCTCTTGGGATTGCTGTTGCTACGCTCCAGCATCCCGGATGGTCTCTTTGACCAAAGTCTTTGAAACAAAAGTGAAACTTTTGTTTCTCTTTTATACTTTTCGTCTGTTTACGAAAGCAAGCTTTCGACACAGCCTTAAAGTATAAAAGACTTCGCAGAGAGGAAGG
>Ga0222712_10002554_pt1 | contig 20693 bp, 22 predicted proteins | sample C33_657DmetaG_FD_165043 | JGI IMG/M metagenome (GOLD analysis project Ga0222712, IMG submission 165043) | Estuarine water microbial communities from San Francisco Bay, California, United States - C33_657D | ecosystem: Environmental > Aquatic > Marine > Unclassified | place: USA: California... | reverse complement strand
TTTCTATATTCATTTTGTATAGATATATCATATGAAACTACATTGTATTGGTATAACAGTGATTTAATCAATCTGGCATGATTTACTACACCAACACCATTATTCCAGTAATATAAATTAATTTTCACAAGTATTATTCGTTAAGGTCTTTAATAAATCCTCCAATTTATTTAAATCTATTTTCCATGGTTCATTTGAAGGATCGCCACATTGTTTAAAATAAACATTGTATGATGGAGAATGAATGTCAACATAACCAATATCTACAGTTTTATATTTAACATCAGTTGCATCCAAAAAATAAACTGCATTCCACGTAGGAGAAACTAAATTATAAATTGTTATATTTGAATTAGAGTCTACTAAAAATGAATTAGCAGTGCCTCCTCCTGTTTCAATAAAAATATTCTTAAAACCATTCATGTATAATTTTTTCTCATACAAGCTTAAATTATTAAATCCAGTTTTTATAATAAATCCGTATTTTAAAAATATTTCTTTAACTTCTGATAAATTAGTTAATTTTCTATATTGTCCGAACTCCGCATCTTCTCTGAAGAATACAATGTTTTCTTTTTTAATTAATTTTTGTATAGAAGAATAATTTTTATTTTCAAATTTCCACCAGAAAGGCATTTCAACAGTCCTTTCTTCGTAAAAATATAATTTTTTGATTAATATTTTTTTATTTACGATAAGATTTTTACATTCACCAAATGAATAAAAATTATATCCGTCTTTAATTAGATATTCGTATAATTCAATTATATAATCGGAAAAATTTGTGCATAATATTTTTTTATCTTTTGGATAAAAAGGCAATCTTTTAATCAAATTAAAAATTCCATGACCATATACAGACTCATCAAATTCGTGAAGAATATATAATTCATCATAAATTAAAGAAGTTTTAGATGTATCATATACATTCTTAATATAAGTTCTTTGCCAATCATTATGGATATTGGCCCTTTCTTTTGGCCAATGTGGAAATAATTCATTCAATCTTGGACTGTAAAAAATGACATGTTCTCTATTTAATTGTTCATTTTTAAAAATTCCAAAAGACATTTCAATGTTTTCTATACAATACATAATTATGATTCTATAAATTGTTTGTGTATAGTATGCCAGTTAATTTCTCCTGTTTTGTTTAATTCATATGGAACATATATAAATAATAAGTTGTGAGGAAACCATATAACTTCAAGACTCAAAGATTCTATGCCTAAATTAATTAATATATTTCTTTCTAATTTATAATTAAAAATATAATTTTTTAATGCATTTTTTATCAACGGAAATTTATCCTTATCAAAACTATCAAATTCTTTTCTAATTTCTAAATTATTATATTGTAAATTTTTAATTAAACTTTTAATACTATCAGGAGTTCCTATAAAATAATAATCACCAATATATAAATATCCTTCATCAACTGCAATATAATGAGTATAAATTGTTTTTTTTCTTCTCTCTTCTGGTTTATTTAAAACATTTAAAATGCCATTTGTGACATCAAATTTAATGTTGGCATGATTCTCGGAATACATAAATATCATATCAGGCCGAATTTTAAAAACTATATCAACATCATTTTCTATAAAATCTTGTATTTTTTCTATTTTAGTAAATTGATATCCAGAGTGTTGTTTCAATGTTTCTATATAGTATTTAATTTCATTGTCTTTAACATTTGATATATAGTCGTCATATATACTATCAGTTTTATATTTTAATTCATCAGGATCGCCTAAAATTATATTTTTAAAATTAAACTTATTTTTGAATTCTTCCAACCAACAATAAAAATCATTTAAAGAATATTCTTTGTATAATTCCGGATAATTTTTTTTTCCAAAATTTAAAATATTTGATTTGAAATTTATCTCTGGGTATGTATATAATGTATATATAAATTCTATCTTATTATATGAAGACTTCAATCGTTGATTTAACATATCTAAATCAATATTATTGAAAAAATTTTTCATTGAATCTAAATTGTCAGTCCCTCTAAGATGACCAATAAAAATTACTTGTATTTTTAATATAGAATTATCTTTCATTTAAATTTTTTAAATTCTTGTTCTTCGTGTTGATAAAATAACTTAACTAATTGATCAAAATCGGCACCAATTTTATAATTTTTTCTAATACAAACATATTTAAAAAAAGAAATTCCATGTAAATTCATTTTATATTTTGATATTGGATATGTTATAAATGATTCTGGCGTAAGATAGTTTTCAACATAAATATTTTCTTTTCTTTGCGAGTTCAAATACAAATAATATTCAATGTAATTCTCTATAAAATTATATGTATATAGTTTAACTGATTTTGAGGTTCCGTAAAATGCAAAATCTGAAAATCTAATATGACCATTCATAATTTCAATTCCCAAACATACAATTGATTTATCTGCATCAATTACATTTGCCCAAGAAGTATTTATTTTTGACCATTGTTTTTTATAATTTTCAATAAAATTGAATACAGTATTTCTTGGACAATATATATTTTGTTCTACATATAAATCAGGCCTCAATTTAAAAATTAAATCATAAGTAAAATTGTTTTCTTTTTCATAACTATCTACTAATTTTATAGATTCTTCTTGGGAATGATATGGATATAATCTTTGATAATCGTTATTTAGTTTTGGATTAATAATCCATTCTTCGGGATCTACTTTTATTTTTAAATTAGTTATCTTCTCTTTAATTTCAGTATAATCTTCTTCAATTATAATTTTTTTAGGATTCAATATTTCAATTATAGATTTTTCTTCATCTGATGATATAATATCTTGAGAAAATTTTTGTTTTCCATCTAAAATATTACATTTTTTACGATTTAAATGGACAAAATAATCGACTTTAATTTTTATTTCATCATCTTCATAATTAAAATAATTAACTATACTGTTCAATGACACTTCATTGTTATTTCTAAACCGTGAGGAAATTGCAACGGCAATATTAATTATTTTTTTCATACTTTATTATATTGGTGATTATAAACAGTGTCATATTGACAAATGTTAATATCAAACGGAGTATCTATCATTTCTAAATCCGTTCTAATATAAAGAGAATGTTTTGCCATAACTGTTCCCAATTTATAATTTATCATTTGTTTTAATTCTGCAATATGATGATGAACATAATAATGTATTATTTTATATATAGTATCATATCGATTGTCATTTAATTCTGAGAATTCTTTGTATAACAATAAATTATTTAAGGTCATATTTTTAAAGAATTTCTGCATTGGTTCATACAATCCATAATGGTAGAAATCATTAGAAATTACATCATTTATGTAAACTGAGTTTAATAAAGGAACATATACGGTGTTTTCTTTTATTTCACTCAACGTCTGAATAATAATATTATCAAAATCATGAGTATCACTCCCAATCTCATATTTAAATACAAGATCGGGTCTTATATTGAATATAATATCAACATTATTATCTATTAATTTCATAGATTCTTCTCTCTTGAAAAACATAGATACAGTAGCATCAGAAAATCTAGGAATATTAGAATTTTTATTAATCTGATTAATCAATTCACCAAAAGAATTATGAATTTTATTATAAAATTCTTTTTGGTTTACAACTTCTAAATTTTTAAAATTGAATTCCTTTTTAAATTCATTAAGCCAATTATTAAAATCTGAAAGTGTATATTCTCTGTATTTTTCAGGATATACATGTTTCATATATTTTATATGGTGATGATTTATATTAATTTCTTCAACCGTATATAAATAATATTCAAGTTCTATACTCTCATAATTGGTATTTAATTTTTCGTTTATATAATTTATATTATACGAATTAAAAAAGTTTTTTATATAAGGAATACTTTTATATCCTCGTAAATGACCACATATGTTTATTGCTATTTTTAACTTATTGTTCATTTTTTTTGATTGCCAAGTTTCTATATGGTGTTACATTTCCCCATTTAACATTATATTTGTCAAAATTAGGATGTCTTAACATTTCTAAGAAAGATTGATATTCATTATGATCTTCTTTGTATACCATAGCTTCAGTAAAAAATGTAGATTCATACCAAGGATATATTAGATATGGAGATGGGGTAAATCCATATTCATTTGCTAATTCAACAAATTTAGGTAAATCTTTATAATTTTTTTGTTGAAGAATGAATGACATTTCTACATAAAATCCATATTGATTATTATTTATTTCTTGTTTTAAATGTTTTACATTTTCATTTAAAAGTTCCCAATCACCACCTACACGAACTTTATCGTAAACTTCTTTGGTAGCCGCGTCAAATGAAAGTAAAATATGAACAATATTTTTATGTATTCTTTTAATTTTATCCCAATATTTTGGAGTCATCATTACACCATTTGTTTGCAATCCAATCCTCAAATTAGGATATTTCTTTCCATCAATACTAAATAGAAATTCTCTGTATAATTTAGAAGCGAAAGGATCTCCAGATCCAGTAATATTTATTGTTACTATTTTATTTGGATTTTTTTCCAATAGTTCTAACAATTTTAATTGAAATTCGTCATTTATCTTAAAATTTTCCTCGTTCAAATATTGTGTAATTTTTTCTTTTCTACAACTAGGACATTCCAAATTACAACTAAGATCATTACATAAATGAATATACCCAGGTATCCCATCATAGTCTAATATATAATTATCAATGATTGTTCTTATTTCAACATCATTACTGTCTCTGTCTGGTAAGGTATCTTCTTGAATATAAGGACAAATTTCTTGTTTACAATATTTAAAATCTCCATCTAAAATAGATCTACGAACTTCTTTGGCTTCATCAGAATTCCATACTTCAAATAAATCTCCTGATTTTATCTTTCCTATGTTTTTATGAATATAACAACATTGAGTCGCATAATCAGTTCCTACTAATAAAAAGTCCCAAGGAGCTTTACAAAATTTTTTACTTAAATCCTTCATAAATTTTAAGTTCTATTATTTTCCATTAAATTATTGTTATATTCTTTATAAATTTTATCATCATTTATAATTTTCCAAATCTTTTGATTTTCATCATACATGACAACATATTCAACATTTATCTTTGTGACTTTCTTATCAAAGATATGTTCTTCCAAATCAATGTAAGATATTGCCTTTATAATTTTATTATCAATTTCAACATCTATATATTTTTTGCCAGTGTATTCCTCTATCAAAGTTTCATTTGCAAGTTTCCATTTTGAATCTAAGTCGTCATAATATACATAAATTTCACTTGGAAGTTTAGCTACGTCATATCCATTGATATGTTTCAAATCATCCATCGAAATTTTATATACTCTATTTTTATAGTATATTTCTTTTGTTCGCATCATAACTTTTGATATATTTCTGATTCGTTAAATTGAGTAATAAATGTATCTATCATTATATTCTTTCTCAAAGGAAAGTCCATTAAATATTCGTGTGTTCGTTTAATTAAATCAATATCATTCAATTTATCAGTTGCATTAGTATAATTGTCAAAATATAGAGGATATTCTTCGCCTAAATATTCTATTATTGCCGGATGTTTATTTATAAGCAAAGGTGTTCCTCGAGCAATACATTCTATGATAGCATTATTAGCGCTACTGTCATACAAATCTAAAAACACTACATTCTCAGTTAATAATTTATCATATTCATCATTGGATAAATGATCTAACAATCTTACAGATTTATTTTGTTCATCTGTCAACTCTATTTCATATAATGTTCTTTCAATCTTAGAAAGTCTAAATATTGTATCTTTACATTTATTGTTTGGTAACAATCTTATTTTATTATAAGGACTGTTTAATTGATAAAATGAATTAAGCTTTCTCAACCACCAACCAATATTGACTAATGATTTATTCTTATTATTTAAAAATTTATTGAAATCAAATTTGTTATCAGGCACTTCAGTCGGGTGATACAAAACATTTACAGGTATCTGCGGAACCATTGTTCTTAAAAATTTAGCATGATAGTTTGATAATACATACAATCCTTTACAATTGATCAGACTCTGTTTAAAATATTTATCATGTAATATTGAATTGGGATAAGCATTATTATCACTAAACCATGTAGGCATATTAGGCGGATTATGAAAAAATCCTACCCACGGCTTTCTATAAGGAATTTTATGTTTTTGAATAAACTCGTCTTTTCTCCAAACAAAAGCATTTTCCAAAAATCCATCCAATAATACTCCACGATGGTTGTGAAATTCAAATAAACCACCAAGTGCAAAATCCCATCCAGATCTATGTGAATAAAAAGAAATTTGATTTGAATTTAGATTGATTTTACCATTTAGATTGTTTTTTGTAGTCTTTACAAACATCTCGCCATAACTACCGTATTCAGTTACAATCTTTCCATTCGAATCCAAAATATTATTATTTTGTATATTAGTATAAAAATCATCTGTTATATATTTTATGTTTTTAATGTCTAATATTTTAGCTGGTCCTTCGTTAAAGTTTAATTCTATAGCATATAATCTATACGACAATTCTCTATTATCATTACTAGTAGTATTTACAGATGGAACAAAATAACTTTGAATTAATTTTACATTATTTTTTATATTTTTTATTTCTATACTATTTGTTCCAATTGAAAATTTATAATGCTCTTTTTCATAAATTATTTGTCCTTCAAAATCCGCAATAAATTTTAATGATATGGATTTTATATTTTTATCTAAAATATAAAAATTTAATTCTTTTGAGGTCCATTTATAATGATTATATCCGTCCCATTCCAATTCATAAATGCCTTCTCCGATACAAATTGAATTTTTTCTCAAAAAATGATCCAATCTATTCTGTGAAGTTTCAATCATTAATTTTGATGCATGATTTAAATCACAATTTGCCCATTTATAAGATTCATCAAAATTAAATTTGGGAAAAGAGTTTTTATTTACGGGTTCTAATTCATAATTTACTAAACCAGTATAATCATTTCCTAAATATTCAACTTGACCTCCAAAACCAGTGACTATAATTGGCTTATTTAGGTTAAATGCATCATGAATGCCTAACCCAAATCCTTCTGCTTTAGCAAGACTTATATAACAATCTCCAATATTATGTAAACTTTGTATCTCATCAAAATTTAAATTTTCTTTGATGAATACTATAGGCGCATATTTTTTATTATTACATGATTTAATTGTTTCACTTATTAAGCTTATACATTTTTTCTGTTCTTCCACTGAATGTCCATCTCTAAATGTTTTTAATAATAAAACAACTTCGTCATTATCTGTATATGTTTCACAAAATACTTTTATTAAATCTAATATACCTTTTCTATCTGTCAATTGGTTTATACTATAAAATTTGAAACAATTTTCAAAAAATGAATCGTCTACTTGAAAATCAGAAAATATTACTGATTTTGATTTTAAAAAATGTTCAAGTGTATATTCTTTGGAAGGATGATTTATATATACATGTGGATCTACTAAAATAGGTTTTTTAACGCCGGATCTTATAAATACATTTTTATTCCAGTGAGTAGGAACACTTACATGTGTAACATTACTATCGTTTATTGAATTTACCCATTCAGGAACTAATTTTTCAAACTCCCATACGGTTCTACCTATAATAATAGGACTATTTATATTAAGATCAGTTATTATTTTAGACCATATATCTGGCGTAGCATGAACAATAGAAACCTCTGGACTTTGTAATTCTACAGTTTTAGTGTTTGATATATATTTATCAAAATCAGTATTTTCTACCGTATGAGATGTATCACACGCAAATGCTATTGACTTAAGTTTTATTTTTTTGTTTAACAGTTCGTATAAATATCCTTTAGCCGCATTTGCATATCCAGACGTTCCAGATTGACATACATACAACACATTATTTTTTATAAAATCCCAAGATGTTTCCATAACAATTATTTGCTACTATATATATGATTATCTACTTCAATTCTTTCAACAATCTAGCAACACAAGCCATAAAAGTAATTTCTTTATTTACTACTAAACTACTTTGATGTAGATACTCTGCAATAGTCAAAATTGCAAGTGTTTGTTTACCCGCCGCATATTCATCTACACGTTCAAATAACAACTGATATAGTTCATCAAACTGACGTAATCCTTCATCAGCAACTAATTGACGAATATCATTGAATGTAGTTGATGGTTTGGTTCTCATGAGTTCCATGATTTTTACCTTAACATCCTTACCAACAGTATCCATTTGGTTTATCTTGACTTCATCATTTAATACACTTTGTTGTGTATAATTGAGAATTTTACGGATATCTGGATAATACGAATTTACGATATATGCCAAATCGCCAGGCACACACTTTACTTGTTCTTTAGTTAGAATATTATTGATATGAATTGCTACTTCTTTCTTACTCAACGGTTCAATCTTGTAAGTCTGACAACGAGAAACAAGTGCGGGAATAATCTTTTCTACATAATTACATGTAAGTATAAATCGGGTTGTAAGACTATAAGTCTCCATCATATTACGAAGAGCCGCTTGTGCTTCTTGACTCAAGAAATCCGCCTCATCAAGAATAATAATCTTGAGGTCTTTAAATCCAGCACTACTAGCAAATCCCTTAATCTTATTACGAACATTATCTACACTATTTTCATCGGATGCATTTACATACAATACATCACATTCTACATTGTGTGTGATAGCCTTAGCCAAAGTAGTCTTACCTGTTCCAGCGGTTCCATAAAACAATAAATGTGGAACATCGCCTTTATCAATAAAAGACTTAACTGTGTCTTTAAGTTGTTGGTTACCTACATAATTCTCCAATGTAGTTGGTCTATATTTTTCAACCCAAAGGTAATGGGTTTCTTTTTTTACGGCCGGTTCTTCTAATTCAATAAAACTCATATATACTTTTATAAAGAATTTGGCTTCTCCTACAACAGGTAAAAGAAGCCAAATTCAGATGATGTAGGTTTGTTTTTTCTTTTCTATCAAATCTAGTATATCAGTCAACGTTCTTAGTTTCAACGATATAATAAGTGGAAATGTAGTCTCCACAGATAAATTCAGCAGTAGCTAGACCCGCATCACTTACCTTCAATACTGCATCTTGACAATCTTTATTTGCCAATAGGATTTCCTTAAAGTGATTTGCGTTAAAATGAATATTCTTACTAACTGTATCTTTACCTTCAACAGTATTGACTGATAGTTTAATTCGATTTGTATTCATACTAGAATAACCCAAAACAAATTCCAACTTACCCTTCTTATTCATCAACAATGCAAATGTATTGACATCTGGCAAAGCATTCTTTGAAGAAATAAATCTACTAACGAAGTCAGTATCTAACTTAATTTCCACATTGAATGGAGGAACCTTCTTTAGTGGAGGAGCAGCAGGAATCACACTCAAATCAGCAGTAACATACTGAACATCAGTCTTGTCATCACTAAAAGTGATACTGGTCATCTTCTCATTTACAAGGTCATAGTTACCCTTAATGTTATCCCCCAATACATTCAACAGTTTCAACAACTTAGAAGTATCATTAATACCGATTTCAGCATTATCCAATTCTTCAAAATTATTCTTTACTACCGATAACAGAACACTTTTGTCATCTGTCAATGCGTTAGTCTTTAGTGTTTTAGCATCCTTGTCTACTGTGAGTTTTACGGATTCAATTGTTCCGCCAAGGTAATACTTGCTAATAAATGTCTTCAGTGTATCTTTTGTCATAGTTTTATATTTTATTGTATACTTACTTTACCACCCAATCTCTGTGAACTCAACTTTTTATATCAAAATCAAAAAACTCTTTTGCAGTCTCTCCGAAGTCTTCATCTAATATGATGCATGGAGACCCGTCAACTTTATATAAATCACTTGGTGAAATATAAAAGCATCCAATCTTGTAGTCTGCATAAGCTACACTTCTCATTTGATAATATACTTTTACATCAAAATCTGCTGTTCTAAATTCAATATAATATACTTTTGGATCACTTAATCTATATAACTGACTATTTGGTATATACAATGCATTACAACGGATTTGATTTTTATCAAATTCCACATATGGTCCCCGTTGTCCTATAACCACTCTGTTATAAGCCTTAGAAATAACAAAATGTGGAGCATTTAGATACAGAGGTATATTTGTTCCATTCTCTATAGGAATGGTCAACATTTCTTTATATTTAATCATAACATTTAAAATCCGAAAAACTCACTAGCCTTGGCATCATTCTCATTTGGATATGACCACTTCAATACTTCATAGAAGTCAATGAGTTTACTCTTTAATTCTTGTTCATACATGGTATCTCTATCAACATATCTATTGATAAAGTTCATGATGATATCTGGGTCTGTTCCGTCTGCTTTCATAGCAAGACATTCGATACCATATTCGTTTTGTTTTAGATATACCCACTTAATTTTCTGTCCGTGAAAAATTGGAGGAACAATCTTTGTAAGTTCATACTTGTTCAACAAATCATTATAATACAACGCAGCTTTAACTTGTGCAGGTGTGCCAGTTATAATCTGGAAAGGTTGTCTTTTATTTGGATTATAATCTTTCTTCTTATCCTGACTTTGGAACTTAACGCTGGTATTCTTAGCAATATCAATTACATCAAATCCTTTCATGGATTCTTTGAATTCAAGAATGTTTTTACTAATAGTCTCTTCCTCGACTTTTTTCAATAAGTCAATCAAGAACTGTTTCATAAACACACGGAACTTGGCTGGAAATGATGTTCTAACAACGTCAATACCTTTGACTTCAAGTTCATCACATTCTACACCACCTTTATTGATAATGAATTGAGCATAACGTTTCTTAGCCAACCAGAAACTTGTCTTGGCAATAACTTCTTGTTTGGCATCAAATCTGTGACTCTTGACGTTGAATAATCTTACAGACATTATATCAAACATCTTATTTACATATGTTTGTGCTTCCGCAGTTACCTTTAAGATAGCATCTGTCATCTGTTTTTCGTCATTCAAATCAATATCAGGCATGGTTTTCTTGATAATAGGTAATGCACTTGCAAAACATGAATCAGTATCCACGTATATAACAAAGTCTTTACCTTGTGCATCTTGTTCCCCCAATACGTTCTTATAATATTGATTGATAGCCTTATTTGCAGTTTGAATGATACTAACACCACTCAGAGTTACTGCTTCGGCATTATCCTTATCATAAAAACGGAATACAGGCAAACCCAAACAGCCGTAAATACTATTAAGCAAAATCTTTTGAATCTTTTGTCTTTGGTCATAAAACTCATATTGTTCCCAATCTTTTTCATCTGCATATTTCTTGGCCAATTTACGCATTTCTTTACGTTCATTGAACCACTTAATCAGAATACTAGGAATAGTTCCTTCCTCTCCTTTTTCTGATTGTTTATACATTGCTCCGTTACTTGCAATGCTAAAATTATTCTCAATCAATAACTGTTGAAAGTCCTTACTAGGATATGATTGTCCGCTTAGATATACGTTTGGAAGATTACCTCTCACGAATTCTTCAGCATTCCAATTCTCTACTTTACCTACTTTGGTCTCAGGTGATATGTTAAGACTGATGATGATATTCGGATACATTGATGTAAGGTCCAAATCAAACACCCAATCATAACGACCAGGAATAGGGTCTTTAACATACGCACCTTCAAATCCTTCTTCATTTTGTTCTAATTGGTTTTCATATTCTTCTCTACCTTCCAAAGGTTTATTTGGAGCAACACGTTTCTTTCTACGAAGATACATTAGAATAGCACCTTCCAAGTAACGTGACGAAGTTCCAAACTGTTCATAAGAAACGTGGCCGGTATGACAGATACCTCTTGCCAGATCAATGAACTGTAATTTCTTATCAAGAGCAACAACGATTTTAACGTCGTTTAAGTTATATTCGATATATTTGTTGATATCTTCTTTATACAAATCATTCAAACTACCTTTATAACTAATCTTATCAATATTAACAACTTTCTTACCAATAGCACCTAGAGTATAACTAGGTTCATTCTTACCACTGAACTTCTTGTATAAGACCAAATAATCCAAACAAGATACACCTGCAATAGTCATCTTTTCAGAAAACTTATTGAAGTATGCCATACCAATAGGACTAATTCTCTTTGCATTGGTTTCTCCAATAACTCGTTTGGAACGATTATATAGATATACCATATCGAACCCATCAATGTTCCATCCAGTAACAATAGTTGGACTGATTTCTTCCCACTTTGTATAAAAGTGCATCAATAGTGATTCTTCGTTGTCAAAACTACGTATTTCTACGTTATCGTTAACACTATCTTGAATCTTACGTTCTTTATCTAAAATGAATACAGTATAATTCTTTGTAGTAGAATCGTGGATTGCGATTGCAGTAATTTCTTTATCACCTTCACTAATTACTGGGAATCCACCTTCTGAACTTACTTCGATGTCCAGAGTAGCAACAGTATGACCCTTTGAAGGATTATCACTATCTTCGTATGCATCAATCAAGATACGAGTTTCGATAGGAACATCACTTTCAAACAATGACGGGTCTCTGGGATTGAAGTTATACACTTTTTCTAACTTATCACCATAAATACTTGTGTAAGTTCCGCTTGAATTCTTTCTATATGCGTAATTTCTAAACGGAAACTTGAGATATCCCTTTTCATCGTCCCATAGATGAACTTGGTTATCTTTTCGGTCTATAAAAATATTTTGATACATAATTTCTTCTTAGTTTATACCCAGTTTGCTCTTAAGACCAGTAAATTTATCCATGTGTTCTGGTTTAATAAACTTTTCACACTGGAGTATACGATTTACTAATTTTGTATGATTAATTGAACAAAACAATGAAGGTTCCATTTCCCAAGACATTACTGTCGGCGTTACTTTATTTATAATAAACCAAAGTAAAGCCAATTCATCTTCATTGAGGGAATCTAACTGAGATAACGTCATATACCAATCGTAACAGATTTTTTGTAGAAATCAATTTATTTTAATCCCAACTATCTTTTTGTCTACTATTGCAAATTTTATATTATTATTTTGTTGTTGGGTATTGGTTAAAGCAGAAGAGAAAAATTTGGATTCTTCCTCATCCATTTTTCTGACATTGAATAGATGTTGTTTCCTCATTACTTCACCTTGTCTACCAGAAAACTTAGGAGCTTCAACTACCACCACAAGTTCACCACTCTTCAATGTCACTTCTCGTTTACTGAATGTGTCTAATAACTTAGTTTCTCCTTCAATTACCGCAACAGTGGTGCTTTTACTATCCGATTTAATAAAGTATTTACCGTGTTTAGGAACTACGGTTGTCATCATTGTTCCTACTATTATGTTACCATTTACAATCAATTCTAATTCTCCTTCTGATAATGAAAGTTGGAGATTGTCATCGGTATACTTTATGGTTTCAGGTTGATTATCTATATTTTGAACTACTTGGTCAAATGCATCTGCAATTATCTTTGTATCACCGTTTAATTTTGCAGTAATATTGTTATTAAACAATATAGATGATTCCCCATTAGTTGATGTAGCAAACGAAAGATTGTTTGTATGTATATAATATGTCTTACCTATGATACTTGCAATTTCTTCTACTTTATTGTTTTTTACATCCTCAATTTTTAAATTACTTGCATTGTTGATATAGAAAGCACCGTCAGCAAAACACGAAATCGTTAACGTTAAGAGAAATATAATATGTTTAATCATAGCAGTTTATGGTATATACTAGTATAAATATGTCAGATTCAACACAAGAAATAAAAAAGAAAAGGGTGAGTTTCAGTCAGTTCGCAATGTGGATGAAATGTCCATATAGTTGGAAACTCAATTACTTGGATGGTAAACGTATATTTGATGCAAGTCTAAATACATGTTTCGGAACCGCAATCCATGATACTGTTCAAACATATATCAAAAAGTTATATACTGAAAGTGTTGAATCTGCCGAATCGTTGAATTTATATGAAATGTTCAAGAATAAGTTTGATGATGAAATCGTAAAAGAAAAGGGTAAGAATGAAAAGTTTCCTTTTGTTGAAGAGGAATATACTGATTTCATGTTTGACGGCGAAGACATATTAAAGACGTTTGTTAGTCCAAAGAATAGAGTCAAATACTTTCCAAGTAATAAATACGAATTTATTGGTGTTGAATTACCATTAGAATTGTCAATAAAAAACAATGTTGACTTCATTGCATTCGTAGACCTTATCTTAAAAGAAAAAGAGACTGGCAGAATAAAGATATGGGATTTTAAGACTAGCACCAATGGTTGGAATAAATATCAGAAAGCAGACCCAACCAAGTATAGTCAGGTTCTTTTGTATAAAGCATTTTATGCAAAGAAATATAATGTTCCTATTAATATGATTGAAGTCGAATTCTTTATATTAAAGAGAAAACTATATGAAAATGTAGATTTCCCCCAGAGTAGAATTCAAATCTTTGAACCTTTGAATGGTAAACAACAGATAGTAGAATCATTGAATGACTTTACACAGTTTGTATCTGAGTGTTTTACTGTGGATGGAGAATTTAATAAAGAACAACAATATCCAAAGATTCCAGGTAAAGCAAAGAAGAATTGTAAATATTGCGCACATTACAAGGTTAATTGTGATGCAAAGGCGGATAAACTTCTTGATTAAAAAAATATTGGTTCCTTTTCAAATCATATATATACACATATGAGTAAAGAAACTGTTATGACTTCTGTAAAGGTGCAAAAAGACCTTTATGAACAATTCAAAAACAAAACTAATAAAACAAAGTTTTACCTTCAAGATTTGGTTAATCGTTCAATGAATTTGTATTTAACGGATGAAGATTTTAGAAAGAAAATAGAAGAGTTTTCAGATAATACTGTTACAGATTCATCGAAACCTTTTACTCTAACTCCACTTTCTTAATTTTTTTGTAATGTTTTTCTTACTTTTCTAATATATAGTAATATATGAAAAACAAATCAGATAAGTGGTCGATTCAAATTTCAAAGAATTTATACGAATGTTTAAAAACATATTGTAAAGATAGAGGTTATAAAATTAGTGGATTCGTTGAAAAAAGCATCAAACATACAATTTCAGGAAGCACTTTAGCAGAAAAATAAATTTATGAAAAAGAAAAAAATACTTTTACTTAGTGACGATTTAAGAATGAATAGTGGAATTGCCACTATGTCAAGAGAACTTGTTTTGGGAACCGTTCATCATTATGATTGGGTTCAAATAGCAGGTGCTATTAAACATCCAGAAGCAGGTAAGATTGTAGATTTGAATCAAGCAACCAATCAAATGTTGAATAGAACAGATGCATACGTTAAATTATATCCAGTAGATGGATATGGTAATGATCAAGTTTTGTTTTCGATTATGCAAATTGAAAAACCTGATGCTATTATGCACTTCACCGATCCTAGATTCTGGGGTTGGTTGTATGCACTAGAACAACAAATTCGTCAGAAAATTCCATTAACTTATCTTGATATTTGGGACGATCTACCATATCCTATGTGGAATCGTCCATTTTATGAATCTTGTGATGCTTTGTTTGCAATCAGTAAACAAACAGACAATATTAATAAATGGGTTTTGAGACCAGAATATTGTTTCTCATTAGAAGGAGAATTTGACACAGAAGGAAACGTAATAAAGGAGACTGTATAATATGCCATTTAAATTTAATAATAAAGTTATCAACAAACATTTGTTACATTATGTCCCTCACGGCATTAATAGTGAAGAATTTAAACCTCTTCCAGATAATCATCAATCCATTAAAAACAAAAAGAAAGAATTGTTTGGGGATAAAGATTATGAATTCGTAGTATTTTACAATAGTCGAAATGTTCAAAGAAAAAAGACCAGTAACTTGATTTTATCATTTCGTGCATTTTGTGACAATCTTCCCCCAGAAGAATCCAGTAAATGTGCATTAGTATTACATACCGAAAGATTACAAGATGCAGGAACAGATTTGCCAGCAGTAGTAAAGTCATTGTGTCCAAATTATACAGTTATATTTAGCGAATCAAAAGTCACACCGAGTGATATGGCCGCACTATATAATATCGCATCTGTTACAGTTCTACCAAGTTCAAATGAAGGATTTGGTTTGAGTATTGCAGAATCAATTATGTGTGAAACTCCTGTTGTAGTCACTGTTACAGGTGGTATGCAAGATCAAATCGGTCAAGTTGACGATGACGGAAATCCAGTTACATTTAATAGAGACTTTGGAACAAATTCTATTGGTAAATATAAAAAATACGGAAAGTGGGCTAAAGCAGTATTTCCAGCAGTAAGAACCATCCAAGGAAGTATTCCAACTCCTTATATTTTTGATGACATTTCTACTTGGGAAGAAACTGCAGAGGCTATTTTGTATTGGTATCTATTTAAACGTGATAATAGAGAAGAATACGAAAAATGTGGAAAAGAAGGTCGTAGATGGGCAACAAATGAAGGTGGTATCAATAGTAAAAACATGTGCAATCAATTTATGAAAGCTATGGATTTTACAATTGAAAATTACGTAAAACCAAAGAAGTTTAAAATATATACCGTAGATGAATTTTTTGATCATAAACAACCAAACAATTCGATGGGAATGGAAATTCCAAAATTTAATATTGACAAATTGAAGAGTGAGATAAATAATGTTATATCATCAAAATGAATATTAAATTATTATCAGATAAAGCAGTAGTTCCTTCAAGAGGTAGTAGTGGTGCAGCAGGGTATGATTTATACTCAATCGAATCACATACACTTGAACCAGGAGAAAGAAAAACATTCAAGACTGGTCTATCTATTGCAATTCCTCAAGGATATTATGGACGTATTGCACCACGAAGCGGTCTTGCAGTAAAACATGGAATTGATGTTTTGGCAGGTGTAATTGATTCTGATTATAGAGGTGAAATCATGGTTGCGTTGATTAATCTCAGTTCAGAACAAATTAAACTTCCTCTTATAAAAGATGGAAAGGAAACTGCGGTTGCACAAATTATATTTGAAAAATATAATAATGTAAATTTCGATGTTGTTGAAGATTTAGATACAACATTTAGAGGATTGGGGGGATTTGGAAGCACAGATTCAAAATCAGTTGATACTTCTATTATTGAAAATTATAAGAAACAATCAACTTATACTCCCGAAAAAAAGTATTTAGATTTAATAAAAGAAAGAGAAGAAAAAATAAATAATTTATGAGTAAACCATTATGTGTTATTGAAGCGCCAGTATTCAACAGAAGTGGATATGGTGACCTATCTACAGATTTAGCAAAAAGCATTCTTCGTTATGGAAAGTTTGATCTTAAGATTGCTGCTACTAAATGGGGCAACTGTCCATCCAAAATTTCAACTGAAGAACTGTATGATGAAGAAGATAAACAACTATATAATTGTTTATTGACAACTAATCTAAATAAACAGCCTGATTTATATATTAAAATTAGTATTCCGAATGAATTCCAGCCACACGGTAAATATAATATAGGTATTACAGCAGGCATTGAAACTACTGCACCCAGTGGAGAATTCGTTGAAGGAATGAATAGAATGAATTTTAACATTGTTACATCAGAGTTCGTTAAATCGGTATTTTCTAATGTAAGTTATCAAAAACAATTTCAAGATGGTAGAACATTGCCATTAAAGGTCGAAAAACCAATGGAAGTATGTTTTTGGGGTGCCAATACTAATATCTACAAAAAGACAAATGAAATTTGTGAAACTGTAAAAGAAGAGTTAGATAATATCCCAGAAACATTTGCATATCTATTTGTCGGTCAATGGACTCATCAAAACGGAATTTATACTGATAGAAAAGATATTGGTAATTTAGTTAAAACATTCTTGTCTGCATTTAAAGATAAAAAAGACCCTCGTCCATGTTTAGTCTTAAAGACAAGTGGAGTTAATTTTTCTAAAGTAGATAAAGATGAAATCTTAAAGAAGATCAAGATCATAAGAGATGAAGTTGGTGGCGATCTTCCAAATGTTTATCTTCTACACGGAGAATTAACAGATGAAGAAATGAATTCTTTATTTAATCATCCAAAAGTAAAAGCACATCTCAACTTCACTCACGGTGAAGGTTATGGTCATCCAATGTTGTTGGCATCATTAAGTGGCAAACCAATGTTTGTGTCTCGTTGGAGCGGACATTTGGACTTCTTAAATCCGAAATATTGTAATTTCTTTGAAGGAAATGTTAAACAAATACATCCAGATTCGGTAAATCAATGGCTTGTAAAAGAAGGCAGTTGGTTTTATGTATCTTATAGTCTAGCAGAAGAGAAAATTAAAAATTTCTATTATTCTCCCCAAAAATCATATTTTGAAAATGCTGAAAAATTGGCAGAAGAGAATTCTAAAAAGTTTAATATTAAGAAGATGGATGAAGTTTTCCACGCTTTATTGGATAAATATGTTCCATCTTTTGCTGTAGAACAACAGATTATTCTACCAAAATTAAAAAAGGTAGGAGCTACTAGTGAATCTACTACTCAATCAAATCAAGAAATCATATTGCCAAAGTTAAAAAGAATAAATGCCTAATATGACAACATATTGTTTTGATTTAGATGGAACTATCTGTAATACTGTTAATAAACAATATGCAGATTCGACTCCTTACATAAATGTAATTAATAAAATTAATGAACTTTATGACCAAGGTAATGAAATTAAAATATTTACCGCAAGAGGATCAACTTCTGGAATTGATCATCATGAGTTGACTACATCACAATTGTCAAAGTGGAATGTGAAATATCATGTATTGATAGACAAAAACAAACCCCACTTTGACATTTTAATAGATGATAAAGCGGTAAATGCAAAAACTTGGAGAGAACAAAATAATATTTATATAGATAACGAAGATAATAACTATATCAGAAAATATCTATCCGAAGTTAAGACTATTGCAGACTCTATTGACGAAAATGAACTTTCAAAGTTTATATCATATATAAAAAAATGTAAAGGTGTAGAAGGTAGAATTTTTGTCATTGGAGTTGGAGGTAGTGCAGCAAACGCATCTCATGCCGTAAATGATTTTAGAAAAATATGTAATATTGAAACATATTCTGTTTCCGAAAATGTGTCTGAACTTACTGCAAGAATAAATGACGTTGGGTGGGACACATGTTATTCTCATTGGTTAAAAACCTCAAGACTAGGTTGTAATGACATTCTATTAGTATTTTCTGTTGGTGGCGGAAGCGAAACTACATCCAAAAATTTGGTAGAAGCAATGAAATATGCAAAACTAAAGAATTGTGTAATTTTGTCAATAGTAAGTAGAGATGGTGGATATGCCAAACAACTATCAGATTCTTGCATATTAATACCCGTTGTTGAAAATACACGTATTACACCTCATGCGGAAGAATGGCAAGGTGTAATTTTACATTTAGTAGTAAATTACTTATCATATGAAAATTAAAATATTTGCAGACGGATCAAATATAAAAGAAATATTTGACCTATATGAAAACAACAAGTTAGTTAAAGGTTTTACTACCAATCCTAGTCTTATGAAAAAAGCAGGTGTCACTAACTATACCTCTTTTATTAAAGAAGTGACATCTAACATTAAAGATTTATCAATTTCATTCGAAGTATTTGCGGATGAAGAAAAAGAAATGATTGATCAAGCAAAGAAAATTGCCAGTTTCGGAGACAATATTCACGTTAAAATTCCAATAACAAATACAAAAGGTCAATATACATTAAATGTAATTGAATCTCTAATTAAAGATAATATAAAAGTAAATGTAACAGCGGTTTTTACACAAACCCAAATAAATTTATTAAAATCAATATTGCCTCAAAATAAAAACAATATAGTTTCAGTATTTGCTGGTAGAATTTCTGATACAGGAAGAGACCCAATTCCTTATATTAATTATACCAATGTCATGTTAGGAAATCAATGTGAAGTATTATGGGCAAGCACCAGACATGTATATAATATATATGAAGCCGATAGAGTCAATTGTGATATTATTACAGTGACTCCCGATCAAATCAAAAAGTTATCTTTAAAAGATAAAGATCTATCAGACTATTCCCTCGAAACCGTTAAAATGTTTTATGATGATGCAACTTCATCTGGATTGCAACTTTGATTCCAATTCACATAGACCTTTAAACGATCCGATTTCATAAAATCTATTATAAACCTCATAACCAGCTAATTGATTTTCTTCAGTTAGCTGGATTTGTATTTGTGATAGATCAAATTGATCAGAAAACGAATTAAATACGGATTTGTTGAATATACTAAATCCATAATCAATATACTTCATTTCAGGAACTAAATCTTTTTTGCTATATTTTAGTATTTTTCCAGATTCAAATATTACATTACTGGTGTCATAATTATTATCATTTCTGTAAACAGTCATTAATCCGTTTGTATTACATCTGTTATAATAGTTTATAACATCGGTATAATTTATTGGTAAATATGAATCTCCGTATAATACCGCAAATACATCTCCTACTTTTGATAGTGCTTTTTTGATTGCTCCACCAGTTCCAATTAATGTAGGTCCATCATAACTATATTCAATAGAAATATTT
>Ga0222712_10002552_pt1 | contig 20697 bp, 21 predicted proteins | sample C33_657DmetaG_FD_165043 | JGI IMG/M metagenome (GOLD analysis project Ga0222712, IMG submission 165043) | Estuarine water microbial communities from San Francisco Bay, California, United States - C33_657D | ecosystem: Environmental > Aquatic > Marine > Unclassified | place: USA: California... | reverse complement strand
CTAGTAGAGTACAGACTGTACCAAAAGATGGTAGTGGCATCAGAGAGTTGTTAGAGAAATGGTATGTACTAACTGAATGTCCTATGCTATTAAACACAAGTCTTAATATCAGAGGTGAGCCAATGGTAAACGATAGAAACGATGCAGATAGATTTGAAACACTTTACGGAATAAAAGTATTAAGCTAATGATTACAAAAACAGAAATAGATAGAAGATTAAATTTATGGAATGAAGGGTACTGGGAAGTACCTGACAATCTAGATACAATAGAGTTCAACTTTGACTGGCGACCAGATCCATGCGACCGCCCCTACATACATCAATTTGGTACACAGCATCAACCTACTGGCGGACCTAGATTTATTATTCCAGAGCATGAAGGAGTAAAGTATCAAGATTTTCAACATGCAATAAAAAAACCTGATATCAATAATAGAGCATGGAGACCGTTGTTATCTAATAGTACAATAGATTTTAGTTGGCATCCGCCTGATACTGACCCTCCCTATATCTATATATTTGGTAATCAATGGTATGATGTAGACATTATGCCTACTTATCAGTATCGTGTTGCAGGAGCAACAGAAAAGAAGTTCATGTATGATGTTACTGCAACTTTATTACCGGATCAAAGTAAATGGGAAATACCTGATAATATTATAGAGTTTGATTATAGTTGGGTACCACATCCATATGAGCCTACATTTATTTGGCAATTTGGTACTCAGTGGCAAAAGAATGGTGGACCTAGATATATAGCAGACGGGGCTGAAACTGTTAAACACATTGACGTTCAACACGCAATAATTGATAACTCAACAAACAAACATTGGAGACCATTACAAGCAAATATAAACTTTGACTATAGTTGGCACCCAGATGAAGATGACCCTCCGTACATATATGTGTTTGGAAATCAATGGTATGAGCCTGAAATAATGCCAACTGTTTTGTATAGAGTTAAAGGTGCAACTGAAAAGAAATTTATACATGACCACAAAGCAACTTTGTTAGAAGATAAGTCTAAGTGGAAAATACCAGATAATATAGACGATAGTATGTTTGACTATAGTTGGGTACCTAATCCAACTGACCCTCCACTCACATATAAATTTGGTACGCAATGGCAAAGAACAGGTGGACCAGTATATGATAGTGAAGTAAGCACGGGTATCAAATATATGTCAACTATGACAGTTAAAAGGTTGCCTGACCCTAATAATCGTAATTGGAGATTATATCAAATACAAACAAATATTGAATTTGATTCTAGTTGGCATCCAGATGAAGAGGATCCTCCGTACGTATATGTGTTTGGAAATCAATGGTATGATGCTATCACCATGCCAACTGTAATATACCGCACGCCGGCGGCTACTGAAAAAAAATATATGGGATATACTTATAAAGCAACTTTATTAGCAGATAAGTCTAAGTGGACAATACCCGATGATATAGACGATAGTATGTTTGATTATAGCTGGGTACCTAATCCTAATGACCCGCCTTTAGAATATAGATTTGGCACACAATGGCAAAAGACCGGTGGACCATCTTATCTAGTACAAGGTGCCACTAAGGTAAAGTATGTTGACACTCAAAAAGTTACCAAGTTAGTAAACATGCGTAATTGGAGAATGTTAGATGAAATAGAAACAGAGAAGTTTGATTTCAGTTGGCATCCAGATGATACTGAACCTCTAATGATATATGAGTTCGGAACTCAATGGCAACCAGCCGGCGGACCTTTTTATATCTCTAAAGGTGCTACAATGAAAAAATATTGTAGTGATCAGATTGCGATACGCAAGCCCATACCAGATAATAGAAATTTTAGACCTTTAGTTAATAATTTTGAGTTTGATTACAGTTGGCACCCTGATCCTAATGACCCTCCTTATATCTATATGATTGGTAATCAATGGTATCCTGCAGAAGTTATGCCAACGCTTCTATATAAAGTTCCTGGAGCCACTGAAAAGAAATTCATTAATAGTGTAAAGACTACATTGACAGCTAAGTTGGATAATTGGGTTATACCTGATGACATAGACGATAGTATGTTTGATTATAGCTGGTGTCCTGATCCTGGTGAACCACCGTTCATATATAAGTTTGGTACACAATGGCAGAAGACAGGTGGTCCAAATTATATTGTACCTGGTGCAGATAAGATAAAATATATAGATGTGCTAAAGGCAGTTAAGAAACCTAACAATCGTAATTGGCGTATCATCGAACCCATTGACACAGAAACGTTTGACTTTAGTTGGCATCCAGACGAGACGGAAGAAAATTATACATACGTGTTTGGTAATAAATTTCACACACCTGAAATTATGCCAACTCTTACATATAAGAGTTCTTCAAGTATAGCCAATAAATTCATTACTGATATATCAGCCGACTTATCTATTGAGCAAGTAGAGTATGAAGATAGTATCTTTGATGCTTTGCATGATGGTAAGTACTCAACTGCTTACATACATTTTGTTAAAAAGAAACACACAACTGATTATAGTTTCCTTAATAGAAAGGAACTAACTGTGCATTTACTAGGTGATGATGCGATTGTACCTAGAAATACTAAAATATATATGTATAATAAATTGACCGATTATGAGCATTGTGTTACTCATTCGGTATCATCAGGTGAGCCGTTGGACATTGTATTCTTTAGCAACGGAGAAGCATGTGCTGATAGTAACTATGAACATTTATTATCTATCACAAAAGATTTGCCAAATAAAGTAATTCGTATTGACAAAATTAATGGTCGAATTGCTAGTCAATATGCAGCGGCCAATGCAAGTGCTACACCTTGGTACTTCTTAGTAAATGCTAAGTTGCGAGTAAGTGAAAATTTTGATTTTACTTGGCAACCAAACGTATATAAATCACGCAGACATTATATCTTTACTGCTACTAATCCAGTAAACAACTTAGAGTATGGTCATCAAGCTATTGTAGCTAACAATAAGAAACTTACACTTAGTACTGTAGGTAGAGGTCTTGACTTTACTATGGATAGTCGTACCGAAGTTATTGAAGTAAATAGCGGTGTAGCATTGTATAATAGTAGTGAATGGGATACTTGGAGAACTAGCTTCCGTGAATGTATTAAATTATCATATGCTAAGGATAAAACTAGCAAAGATAGACTTAATACTTGGTTGACAGTAGGATCCGGTGAATTTGCTGAACATAGTATGCAGGGTGCTAAAGATGCTGTAGAATATTATAATTCAGTAAACGGAGAGTTAGAAAAGTTGAAATTAACCTATGATTGGGACTGGATTAGGCAATATTACAATAAATAGTATACAATGAAATATCTTTTGGGATTAGTAGTATTGTTTGGAATGAGCCTATTACTAATACCTATGTTTGGTATTATAATTGGACTACTCAAACGTATTGTATAAAATGAATAACCAGATCAAAACTTTACAAGAAAACTTAGCCAAAGACTTAGTTAGTTTGGAAGATAATGAATTGGTTACAGAACAGCAACTAGACAAAATAACAGATGCATATACCCAAGTATACGATATCATCTCCAAAGCAGTTGACAAACCCAAAGAATAAATATATACTGTAAGTTATTGCTGTATGAAGCCGAGAGAAAAGTGTTTTGGACGGGGGTGCGAATCCCCCCAGGTCCACCATAAGGAAGTTTAATGATAAGTTATGTTTTATTTTTGTTATTTTGGTTAGTGTTTGGTGTATTTTATTTTACACGTGATACCACATTGGACGAAGAGAAAATAAAAAACTGTGAGTTATGGTAATATGGAAAATTTAACAAAATTTTTATTAATTGTTTTTCCAATATTATGCTTGTTGTTAACAACATTAAGCGTAGACTAAGTTTCTTTATGACGGGCCTGCATAGTTTCGACAGGGCAAAGAGTAACAGAGTGGACAGCACGGCAATGCGAAAGCCGTAGGATTGGGGGCAAAGTGTAGTCGCTATACCCATAGTATAGAAAGACGCTCTACTCGGTCGCAGAAGCAAAAGAAGTAAAAGCAAACGACTCACAGTTCGCATTAGCAGCCTAAACACTGCTTAGGGTAAGACATACCTCGTAACAGAAAATCAGAAAGGGCACTAGTTGCCCTTTTCTTTTGACTTAACTATAAACCTATGTATAATTGACGCATGAGTACTGAACAAGATAAATTCAACCATTCTAAGCGTTTACTCAAGGATGAGAACGCCATCAAAAAACAAACTAAGATTGCCAAAGCCGCTGGTATGAAAGTTGACGAACCGCATAAGTTCGCCAAACATCATGCTATGGACTGTGGTAATCCAGAATGTTATCTTTGTGGCAATCCTAGAAAAACTCACAAAGATACACTAACTCCACAAGAGAAACGTTTATTTCAAGATGTGGAAAAAGTACGTGATAAACGCAGTAATGGCTTATCTCCTGATCAAGAATAATAAAACAAATGTTTTTACACTATTCACACTCACTAAATATAAATTCATTCTAATTTTTAAAGGAAACACACATGAAGAAAATCGCATTAGCTAGTATTCTAGCACTAACAGGTTTTGTAGCATCAGCAGCCAACTACGCAAGTTTTGATGTTGACTATGTTAAAGACCAAGTTAGCAAACAAACTAGCACAGCACAATATGTTCGTATCGGTAAAGAACTAAGTGGCATTCAATATGGTCTACAAAGCCGTACTGCTAACTACCATGACGGTTCCGGTATGTTCAGTAGTGTTGAAGTAACTGCTGGAAAAGGTATGGGCATGTTCACTCCCTTTGTCGGCGTAGGCTTTGACATGGGCAAGAACGGTGGCATGGGTCAACAATATAACTATGGTCTAGTTGGTGCAACTACCGCACTTAAAGTTGGTCCTGGTCTAGCAATTGGTGGTGTCAAGACACGTATCAATGACCAATCATACAAGCCTACTCAATCAGTAGCATTCGCAACATACAGCATTCCTGTTACTAAAGGTGTTGCACTTAATGTTAACGCAAGCAAAAGCTATGAGCAAATCTCAGAAAATGCTTATGGTCTTGGCCTAACATTCGGTTTCTAATCAGTAACTACTCAACTCAAAGGCTCTTCGGAGCCTTTTCTTATCATGGCCAGTCTCTCCGAATATTTTGCAAACAATCGTTACAAACCTAAATATGAATTTGGTACTAGAATCTTTGCTAAATGGAATAAAATTCCTTTCATAGGTACTATATATGGCGATAGCGTCATCAATGAAATTGATGGGCCTAGATTTACTATCAGTTTAGATTTACCAATTAAGTTTGAAAATAAAGTATATTATAGTATAATTGCTTCACATAAAGATATTAAGGAAATCAAACGTCTAAATAATATCGTACTTGAAGAAGTACAGACACAGACTAAAAAGGAAACACACAATGTCAATAACACTAAAAAACCTAGAAAGCGCATTAGCGGGTGAGTCAATGGCTCACATCAAATATCGCTACTTTGCTAAAATCGCACGTGAAGAAGGATTTGAAGATGTTGCAAAACACTTTGAACACACGGCAGACCAAGAAATCAAACATGCATGGGGACATCTAGAATTGTTAATCGGTAAGCCTTCTACCAAAGAATGCCTACAGAAAGCAATTGATGGTGAGGTTTATGAGTATACAGAAATGTATCCAGATTTTCAACGTTGGGCCTCACTGGAACATAACCATGCAGTTGAACAAGAAATGTCTGAACAAATTGCTGAGTCAAAAGAACATGCAGAGCAATTCAAGGCAGTTCTTGAAAAGGCAGAAAAGCGTTTCAATGCACTAAAGAAAGTTGAAGAACGCCATGCAAATGCTTATAAACAAGTATTGGGAGGTCTACAATGAAACCAGATCACGTATGCGTAGTATGTGGACATGTCCACGATGAAGAAACAGAAGGTAAGTGGGAAGACTTGCCACAAGACTTTCTATGCCCAGAATGCGGTGTAGGCAAAGATGAATACGAAACTATTTAAACATGATTAATTGGCCAAACATCCGTAATCCTAAGAAAAATGCATTCGTATTAACATCTACGGATGTTGGGTCAATGATTATAAATCGTTTTGACTACCATAAAGTAAATAACGGCACCATTGGTGTAGGATTTAATCTATTAGAATCTTCTGTATTTGATGCTCCAGAACTTAATGTGATTATGCAAGTATTATCATTAATACGGCAACATAAAGGCGATGGTGTAATTTTTCTTGATGGTGGTGCAAATATTGGAGTACATACAGTTACTATGGGCAGATTGATGTATGGTTGGGGTAACGTTATATCAGTAGAAGCGCAAGAAAGAATATTCTATGCTCTGGCTGGTAATGTTACTATAAACAACTTATTCAACGTAAGAGTACTTTGGAATGCCCTTAGTAATAAAAAAGAGACTATAGAGATATCGGTTCCTGATTATCAACTACCTGCTAGCTTTGGTAGTATTGAAATGATTCAAACTGAATCCAGCGAGTTTGTAGGTCAACAGTTAACAAACAAAGAACAAGTGCAAGCTATTACTATTGATTCTTTAAATTTACCTAGACTAGACTATCTTAAATTAGATGTAGAGGGTATGGAAGAATTAGTATTAGAAGGTGCTAAGAAAACAATCAAGCGTTGTCGGCCTATCATTCAACTAGAAGTTTTAAAATCAGATAAGCAGAACTTAATTGATACACTAAAAAAATATAATTATGTAACCTTGAATCTAAATCAAGAAAATACATTAAGTTTGCATGTTGATGATCCTGTGTTGTCCTCTCTCAAAGAAAATTGATGTTAAGTTATTCTCAAAGTGGAAACCTAGGTGACTTGATTTATTCATTGTCAGTAGTAAACAAAAAGGGCATAGGCGATTTCTATGTTAAATTAAGAAATATACCTAACGTAATAACACATTATAAAAATGGTCCTGTACCTCCTGAGTATGTTGATAAACTATCAGACAATGACTTTCAGTGTCTAAAACCCCTACTAGAAGTTCAGTCTTATATTAACAGTGTTTCGGTTTATCAGAATCAAAACATTGATGTTGATTTAGATGAATTTAGGGGCGTAATACACAGAACAGTTACTGGTAACTTTTTAAAAGCATTTTATACTACACATCAAATTCCATTCACAGATGAAGATTTGATCAAGCCCTGGCTAACTGTACCAAAACCAAAACGTATTGCAAAATTTGTAATTGCAAGAAGCCCAAGATGGCGTAGTAGTTCACCCACAGCAAATGCAACATGGATGGAACTAATTGAAAACAATAAGATATTAGATGATGTAGTGTTTGTTGGTTTGCCTAATGAACATGAAGATTTTGAAAAAACATTTAATGTTAAGCTATCATATTATAAGTGTAAAGATTTTTTAGACTTAGCACAAGTGATAGATGGATGTGAAGTCTTTTTAGGTAATCAGACATTTACTTATGGTATTGCACAAGGCCTGGGCAAAAATACTGTATTAGAAACTTTTAGTGCTAGGGCATTAGATGTTAACGAGTGCTTTTTTGCACGACAAGGTTGTTATTATTTTTAAAAGGAAAAGTATATGGATATTGAAACTGCCGCAAATTTCTTAGTTGGTTCTATTCTATTTGGATTAGGTATTATATTGATTACTATCGTAATAGTAACCATCAATAATTTGTTTTCTAAATATTGGAAACCTGTTAATTTCACATTACCCGGAATGCCAGAGACGGGTAGATTTGCAACACCAGAAGAATTGAACAAGATTCCCCCGACCTTTGATAACAAAACTAAAAATTGACAATGTTTTGGGTTGATTAAATAATGTTATGAAACCCACTATCGCTTTGTTTTTGCATCATCCAAAATGCTCTGTACAAAGCGGTAATGGTATTATGAAATCATTATCACAATACTATAATTTCAAAATCTTTACCCGACATGAGTTAGAGAGTAATTTCTTTGACGATGTAGACTTAATAGCTATTCCCGGTGGATTGGGCGATAGTGAAAGCTATAGTTATCTAATGAAAACCAATGCTAGCCGCATTAAGTCTTTTGTAGACAATGGTGGCAAATATTTGGGCATATGCATGGGTGCATATTGGGCAGATAAGCACTATTTAGGCATATTAGACAGTGTTCGTGCTGTACAATACATAAAGCGTCCGAACACAGATACAAGACGACCTCATGCAAAGAATCTCAGTATTGAGTGGGACAGTGAACCCTATGATATGTTTTTCTATGATGGTTGTGCTTTGATAGGTGATTCTAGTAAATTTGAAACTATAGCAACTTATATGAACGGAGATCCAATGGCAATCATTAAAGACAATCTTGGGTTGATAGGTTGTCATCCTGAAAGTGAATCACAGTGGTATGATAGCTACAGTTGGATGCGTGGTAAATATCACAACGGAGAGCATCACGTGTTATTATTAGATTTTGTAGATAGGTTGATGCAGAAATGAAGATTACCTCAAGCCTAGACTGGAGCGATATTGGGGGCAAACTAGTACAAGAATTAAAGTCAATCGGCTACAACCCTGATCTTTGGAAGATGATGAAGAACATTGATAAGATGGTTGATGAACTTAGCAAATTAGAAGTGGTAGCTAGAAGAACACACAAAAATAATATGATAGATGAACGAGTAATGGCAATCAACAAAGCCATTGATCATCTAGAAAAATTATTGTTGATTGCCAAGTTAATGGCTTAGTGTTTCTTTACATCAACTAGTAAATCAAACCCAACTTCTTTGATATCCATATCAAAGTTATGTTCTTTGGCTAGTTGTTCAAATACTTTTCTACTAAACCCAGTACGATGTATCATAAAATCTACACCGTGTCTATGAACACTATGACGATGCCCATAGATAATATCAATGGGACTAATTGGTCCTCCGTTACTTTCATACACTACCTCAAGTAAGTCACCTGATGCAATTTTTTCACCTATCACTTGTAGATTGGGTGTCAATATTCTGACATATCCACCTGGCTTACATATACGTAGTAATTCACTGATAACAATTGGTACTTTGAAATAATCAATATGCTCAATCATATGTGATGTATAAGCACAATTAACAAAGCTGTCTGGGATATGACTTATATTAGTAATATCAGCTAATATATCCGGATTATATTTTTTATCAATATCTAACGTCACTTCACGCATGTCAGAAAAATCTTCTACGTATAACATATGTTTTAATGGACTACCGCCGAACCCAACATTCAATACAGTATTGTCAGTTGTGGGGTGCAACAATTCTGGTCTTTCATATTTGTCCCACCATTCTACCCATTTGATCTGATCATCACGTTCAGTATCATACTGCATATGCAATGCTAGACTTGGGATGGGTACAAATAGATAGTAGCCACGATTAAACCATAGTTTATTGATGGTGTCATCTTCCATGTTACTATCAACTGGGTGTACACCCATAGCATAAAATAAATCCCAATTATCTGTAATTACTTTGTGATGTGTCATAAAACAACTAGCGGTTGCAATTTGGGTACGCCAGTGTCTTCCTTGACACCTAACCATATGACTTTGTACTGCTGTGTTTTCAGGTATGTATCTATAAGGGTCATCAAACGGGTATATACTAGTGTAATTGCCTAATTTATTTGATGTGTCCGTCATAGTAATAATCATATCATATATTGCTTTTTTGTCATATAGATAATCATCTTGTACAAAATACACAATTTCTTTTCCATAGTCACGGCCATGCTCATAGCATCTAAGAATGCTTGGCATTATTCCATGTGTTTCTAATGGGATGAATTGTGTTTTGAAAGTAGCAATATTAAGATTATTTTTAATATCTGTGACTGATTGTTCATCACTGTGGTCATCAAATACAACTAATTCAAACTCACTATCTAAAAATAATTCTTTAGCATAATTAATTGACTCTACTAGGCTTCTAGTGCATCTACGAGTAATCTCACTCTTGGGTTGATTTACAAATCGTTTAAAATGGGTCAATCCCATGTAATGTTGATTTTCACCCTTACTATGGGTTTGTAAAATTATAAGTACATTCATTTTAAATAAACCAGGTTATAATACTATATCGTGTGCCTTTAGTTACTGGCATAATTTCGTGCGGGTACATGAAGTTAGACGGGAACATTATAACTGATCCTCGTTTTGGTTTGAATTTTAGTTCTCTATTAAAGAATGCAAATTCACCGCCCTCATAATCATCATTCAACATAAAACTGCAACTTACAGCCCTCGGCCTTGCTTTAAATGAATCAGTATGTTGAATGTAAAATTGATCAGGGTTATATCTAAGTAATTCATACCCTGAGTCTGTTTCTATCTGAGCAAAAGGAAATAATTCATTATATTTTCTAATTGCTTCTCCTGCACAGTTGAATAGTTCAGTGTCAATAAGTTTTCTAATTGCTGGATTCTTGTTTATACATGCCTCAAATGATAGGCCAATAGTACTTACATTTCTAATATTTTTATCTACTATCCCAGGCCCAACAAGACTATCATGCCAATCGTCAGCATTTTCATATTCTCTAAAAATTGCATCGATCAAATCATCATATAATATATTTTCAAATTCAACAATATAATCATTTATGTTTTTAGGCATATTTGGTTTCAATTCATTTTTAGGAATATCTACTAATTTCTTGTCTATGGGTTTTTCTTTAGTCTTATCAAAATATGCAAAACTATTCTTGCCTCTACTTTTTACATAGTGAAGAAATACTTGCACATATTCTTTTCCCTCAAATTGTTCACGCCAATGATCAGCCTCACATCCTAAATACATCATAGCATCACCTGATCTTAGATTCAATGCTACTTCTTCTCCATTTGGTTTTTGAATGAAAATAGGCCAATCTGCATCACCATCTAAGTGTATTGTTAAACTAATCTCACATGCCGGTCTGTCTATGTGCCGTGTCAAAGTGCTTCCCTCTTTATATACTCTAGCATAAGTATATGTGGGCAAAACTTTTTCGCCTAAAAAATTACTAACTTGTGGTGTTTTTTCACATAGTAATTCTAAGAAGCTAATAAAATTGTATTTGGAATATGAGTTAGGAGCTTGTCCGTCCCCATCCCAATTTTCTTCTATCGCGGCTTGTTTAAATTCAATCGCTAATTCTTTAGCAACATCACTATCTATAAAATTTGGAATGTATAGATAATTGTTTTCTTTAAAGTCACTATTAATCATGTTAAGTTTTGTGCATTAATATGTTCTTGTTCCCATACATCAATACATTTTAATGCCCATTCAGGTAGTTCTGTAATATGAATGTTGGGATCAGTAGTAATTAATTCTATTTGACCTATTCCGTCATTCCATTGTAATGCATGAACATTATTTGGAATTCCAGCTTGCGACAAATCACACTCATATACGCCCTGATCTCTATATACAGTGGAGTCAGCTGGTATAACAGTTAAACGTTTACTCTCCATTTTTATCCTCTATAGTTAATATATCATTTGGTAATTGATCCAATCTATTTGTAGCCATTGCTAAAAACAGTTGTTGACTTGCCTCTGTAGACTTTACCATTTCATTTCTGAAACTTTCTACGGCTGCACCAGTTTGACGTTGCATCCCTGAATTTTCAATCAGTAACATTGGCAACATTGCAATAGAGCAATTCCACTCATCTACTCTATTGCCGGTATTAATATCATACCCTTCTATTTTCATGAACCAGGCACATTTTAATTTAACACATTCTTTTTTAAGAAGTGGGCAAAAATTCTCACGTTCTAATTGCATATTATAATCCTCAGTTATGTACTTATTTTAATTTTTGGTTGCCAAAATTAAATCTACGTACTTAATTGAAAAATTATAACTACTACCTGTCCAATTGTAAGTTATTGCACCAGGAACTGAACTAGATGCTGGGTGAGTATGAGCAGAAGCAACTCCTGGTCCTGGAGCACCACCTGCTCCGCTGAAATCGACCATTTGAGGAGTTGGTGCAGTGTAAAAACCTATACTCGCTCCTGGAACAAAAGTATACGGAGCAATTGCTGGCCCGGGCGCCGGCGGCATTACGAACCAGCTAGGTTTACTATGTGTATGATCAGCCATAGTACTAGCGTCTATTATAGTAGGCGCTATAGTTTCTCCACCTGCACTAGATACTGTTCCTCCCCAAGTACCTGAAGTAAACACTGAACTAAAATTAACAGACCCACCGCTACTAGCGGTACTATTTACTACCCTTAATGAATGTTCATTATAATTAGACGTATCTTTTGTCCAACCAGTGCCGGCAGATGTGTTTTGAAAAATAGTTTTAGTACCTGATGCAAAAGCTGGCATGTTAATCTCTCCTAGCTAATATTATATCAACATATTTTACGGCTAGTGATATACTTGTTCCTGTAAATGTTGAATTAGCAGAATCAAGCAATAGTGGGTGAGAATGCGACCCACCTGAGCCACCACCACTACTAGTGGTATACGGATTTGTAATAGTTCTTGTTAAAGTACGAGAAAATGGGTAATTATATGTTCCATTCCCACCAGCCGCACTAGCGCCTACTGGATTGTGTTTTATATACGAATGAGTATGACTAGGAATATCATTAACAGTTAAGGTAGTACTACCGGTGGTGTTAGAAACTGAAACTGTCCCTGCGGGTGTTTGTGTACTACATACGGTAGTGAAATTAACCGAGCCGCCTGTACTAACTGATCCAGTAACTATACGTAATGCATAGTCATCGTATGAGGTGACTTTAGTCCACCCAAGTTGTGCTGTGGTTTGTTTAAATACAGTAGTTTGTCCTGAAGCTATTTCTGGCATTATTTTTCCTTAAACCGGGTATGAAGCAATAATCATATCTAGATATTTAACTGCCATATTCAAATTGGTACCTGTGAATGTTCCACCGGGAGAGTTTGACACTGTATGTGAATGACCGCCCCCTGATGCAGCGGTTGGCCCTAAAGTTGATAAACTACTAGGTGACATTGCTGGGTTTGTTGTTGGTCCAAGTGCAGATGGGCTTGGCGCCGTCATAATACCTGTTTGAGCACCCGGCCCCCCTGTTTGTCCTTGACCTACCACTGATGCAACATATGTTGGAGATGTTGGTGAAACGCTTGGATTAGAAAATGTTCCTGGGTTTATATACGAATGAGTATGACTAGGAAGTTGGGCAGCAGTTAATGCAGTGGTACCAGTTGTAGCTTGCAATAAACTACCACCTGGAAATGAACCTGCTACCGATCTGCTGGCAAATGCAGTAGAAAAATTAACCGAGCCCCCAGTAGATACTGTACCACTTGTTATTCTTAGAGCATAATCATCATATGTAGTATCTTTAGTCCAGCCAGTTGGGGCAGCAGTTTGTGCAAACAACATTACAGCACCTTTATATTCATTGGGATTATCTCCGCTGACTAACGCACTGAAACCGCCAAACCCACCATTGAACGCATTTACTCTAGACATGTATTATCCAAACGTTGCTGCTTGACCTAGTACTGTCCAGGCACTTGAAGTTCTAACTAAGCTGAAGTTTACAACATCAATTTTACTTGTAGTGCCAGTGGGCGCAATACCGTATAACCAATTAATAGTATTATTTGCACCCTCAATTTGAATGTTTGCCGTAGCAGTCGGCATATAAGGAGTAGCACCCTGAACTATTATTAAACTCACAACAGTGGTAGTGTTTGCTGTAACTGTGACGTTAGTGAAGTTTGGCGTAAAGTTAGCAGATGGAGTGGTATGGTAGAATGTAGGTCCATTTGATACGTTATGCACTACAATGCCAGTAGCACTAGTGATTGTGCTAAACGATTCTTGCGAAATACTAGATACTGTTAGATATTTTGTATATAAATTATTTGTCAATGCTGCATTATTTGAATAGAATGTACCTGATGTCGCATTTGCTATTAATGAAGCGTTAGCATATTCTTGTACATTCCCGGTCAAGCCATTAACCATATTAATATAGTAATTACCTGTACTAGCAGTACTTACTGCGCTATAATCTGACACGTTTGCATAAGCAACGTTTAAATTAGCAACACGTGTTGTACTTGTGACCGTAAATGGTGCAGTTCCTGTTGCTACGTTACTTACTAAGAAACTAGCAGTTATATTACCGGCTGTTGCAAAATTACCAGAAGTAGTAGTACCAGTAACACCTAAACTTACCAATGTACCGACTGATGTTATGTTTGGTTGTGCGGCTGTTGTTAATGTACCAGTCAAATATGTACCACTTATTAAATTAGCACCACTTATCTGTGATAAAGTGCCACTCATCGTGATATTGCCATTAGCTGTAGTAGTTACATAATTAGCACTTACTAAATTAGGACCACTTATTTGAGATAATGATCCACTCATTGTAACATTGGCATTTGCAGCCAATGTTATAGATGCCATTGTACCTACACTTGTAATATTACCTTGAGCCGCAGTTGTTAATGTACCAGTCAAGTAAGTAGCACTCACTAAATTACCACCACTCAATGAGTTACTTGAACCCATTAATGTATTAATTAATGTACCGAGACTTGTAATGTTTGGTTGAGCCGCAGTTGTTAATGTACCGGTTAGATATGTTCCACTTATTAAATTAGCACCTGTTATCTGCGATAGGGTGCCACTCATTAAGATATTGCCATTAGCCGTAGTAGTTACATAATTAGCACTTACTAAGTTAGGACCGCTTATCTGTGATAGTGATCCACTCATTATAATATTGGCATTAGCCGCATGCGTTACTGTTGCTAATGTTCCAACTGATGTAATATTTGGTTGCGCCGCAGTTGTTACTGTACCTGTTAAGTAAGTAGCACTTACTAAGTTTCCACCTGTAAAGCTATTTGCACTTCCTAGTGTTGTATTGATTAATGTTCCAACTGATGTAATATTTGGTTGCGCCGCAGTTGTTAATGTACCAGTTAGATAAGTAGCACTTGCCAAGTTACCTAAACTAGCATTACCTGATGTGATGTTACCTGTACCTGTATTTAAATATCCACTAATATTTGCACCGGTTGCAGTAACTGTAATTACACCTGCGGTACCACCTACCCCCACCGTTACATTTCCACCTGATGTAGCAATATTTACATTACTAGTGCCGTTACTTATTCCACTAGAATTTATAGTAGACCAAGTTAATCCACCTGAACCGTCTGTGCTTAATAATTGTCCTGACGTTCCGCCGGTTATATGAACATTACCTACTGCACCTAATGCAACATTGCTAGTTCCAATGAGATTAAATACTCCTGTACCAGTAAGTCCTGCTATAGTACCCAATGATGTAATATTTGGTTGCGCCGCAGTTGTTAGTGTACCAGTCAAGTAAGTAGCACTTACTAAGTTGCCACCTGTAAAGCTATTTGAACTACCCAATGTTGTGTTAACTAAAGTACCAACACTTGTAATGTTTGGTTGTGCATTTGTGTATACAGTACCCGCTACTAATGCATTGGCTACCTGAGTGCTCCAAGTTAAACCACCGGATCCGTTGGTTGTTAAAACTCCGCCGCTTGAGCCTCCAGTAATACGCACAGTTGTATTGGAACCCAAACTTACATTACTAGCACCGATAAAATTGACATTACCGTTATTGGTTATATTTGCAGTTACCAATACATTTGCAAATGTGTAATTTGCACTAGTATTCACTCCAAAGGGTTCTAAATAGGTTACTGACATAAATTGTTATTCCTTATTACTATTTAGCCTAATAAACATATATTGATATTACCGTTGATTTATTCTAGACATCAAACCCCATACCGATATGCCAAAGTTTGTATAAGCATATACAGCAAGAACTCCTGAAGTGATTTGAATAGGACTTGATCTAGACACAGTGGAAGTATTATAAAAGTTGCCTGAAGTGTTATCTCCCCAAGCCCACAATACTCCTTCTCTCGTAATAGCGTAACCTGTTGCCCCAGATGATCTCCCACCAAAAGATTCAAAAGTAGTAGTAGTTGATAGTTGTACTGGATTAGAACGATATATAGTTCCCCCTAACCCATTACCTAAACTACCGTATACCCCTTGGCCCCATGAATATACAAAACCATTTGAACTAATACCCCTTCCACCGTATATATGTGTAGTTACCGCTGTCCATGTTCCTGGTATTTGCACCGGGCTACTACGGTCATTCACCTGATTGTTACCTAAACCACCTAAACTACCCTCACCCCATGCCCAAAGATTACCGTCGGTATCTATAGCATACATGGTATCAAAAGTCCCACATGAAATTTTAGACCAGTTAGTTCCGCTACCAATTCTAACCGGACTGGATCGGGAAACTGTAGAATTATTACCTAATTGTCCATTACTATTATCTCCCCAGGACCATAATGAACCATCTGATCTAATAGCTAATGTATTAGAATTACCGGTACTAACTGCGGACCAAGTACTACTGCCAACTGCCCCAATGGCTAATCCTGCACTGACCCCGGTCGTTGTACCCCTACCTAATTGTCCATTACTATTACCTCCCCAGGTATATAATTTTCCGTCGACCGCTATAGCCGCAAAGTGTCTATTTGAACCGGCAATTTTTGTAAATCTAGATGTTGATGCTATTTGTGTCGGGCTACTTCTAGTGGCGCTGGTGGAGCCGCTACCTTGTTGAAGATACCCATTTGAACCCCAAGACCATAGTGTTCCGTCACTTCTTATGTACCCTACAGAATTCTCACCTAAGGCTAACCGATCATTGTAATTCCATGGGGTTCCCATAGCAACTATTTGCACCGGGCTACTATTGTATGGAGGCATACTTGTTACCATGCCTTTTCTATAAACAGAATCTTGCCCAAAATTATACCAATATGGTATATTTAATTCACTGGCGTAAGGTGAATTCACACTTACTGGACCTGCCACACCTGCCACACCTGCTATTCTACTCATATGATTATCCGTATGTTCCTAATTGACCTAAAACTGTCCATGCACTTCCTGTGCGTATTAGTGTAAATGATATTACATCTGTTTTATTTATATTACCAATTGGTGTTATGCCGTTAACCCATTGTATTGTTTCTGCGCTACCACTGTTAATAGTTACGCCACTTGCTATATATGATGTCGCACCTTGTATTAAAAATAATACAACAACAATAGTCCTGTCATTGGTTGTTGGTACATTAGTAAATGCGGCAGTAAAACTTGCAGAAATGCTTGTATGATAAAATACAAGTCCTGTACTTAAATCATGCGTCACACTTCCAGTAGCACCTGTTTTAGTAGTTAATAGATCGGTTGACTCTTGTAAAGTAGCCCAGCCAGACACTGTTAAATTTCCACCCACAGACAATAAATTAGTTGTCTTGTTATAAGTAAGTTGAGCATTACCGCCAAAAGTAGTGCCACCGTCATTAAACTGTACATATGTATCTAATCCGCCGGGCGAACCACCTCCACCTCCACCAGATTGTGCTACCCAACTCAGTGTGCCTGACCCGTCTGTCTGAAGAACGTATCCAGATGTACCACCTGATATATGTAAGTTTGCAACTGCACCTAACGTCACGTTAGCAGTAGTAGTAAAATCAACAACACCTGTTGCATTACTTACAGTTAATCCTGATAATGTTCCGACAGAAGTGATGTTTGGTTGAGCCGCAGTTGTTAGTGTGCCAGTTAGATATGTTCCACTTATTAGATTAGCACCACTTATTTGAGATAGAGTACCGCTCATTAAGATATTGCCATTAGCAGCAGTAGTTACAAAATTAGCACTTACTAAGTTAGCACCACTTATTTGAGATAATGATCCGCTCATTGAGATATTGGCATTTAAAGATACAGTATGTGTACCGCTGGTTAAAGTTGTTAGAGTACCAACTGATGTAATATTTGGTTGAGCAGCCGTTGTAAGTGTACCTGCTATATTTCCTACTGTTAATAAATTAGTTGTTTTGTTATAAGTAAATTGACTATTACCACCAAAACTACTACTATCATTGAATTGTACATACGTATCCAATCCGCCGGGTGAACCACCACCGCCCCCACCTGCAAGTAAATTACTACCTACTCCTGCACTTGCGGCTGAAATATCAATGTATGCACCACGGGCACTACCACCTTGTTCAAAGAAACGAAGTTTGTTTTGGAATACATCAATTGTTACACCAGTACCAGATAATGTTGTATTGCTTACTGCCTTAGCAAGAAGAATCTCACCACCTTCATCGCCAATACTATTGGTTGCTTGTAAATATAGACCGGCAACAGTGCCGCTTGCTGTTAAAGTTGTTAAAGTACCAACTGATGTGATATTAGGCTGTGCAGCCGTTGTTAAAGTACCTGTCAAATATGATCCACTAATTAAGTTAGCACCACTTATTTGTGATAATGTACCACTCATTGTGATATTGCCATTAGCCGTAACAGTTAAACTACTTAATGTACCGGTTGATGTAATATTTGGCTGCGCGGCTGTTGTTAATGTACCAGTTAAATATGTTGCACTTACAAGATTACCACCTGTTAAGCTATTAGCACTTCCTAATGTTGTATTTACCAATGTACCAACACTTGTTATATTAGGCTGTGCATTTGTATAGACTGTGCCCGCTACCAATGCATTACCAACTTGTCCACTTACGTTAGCACCGGCAATGTTAGAGATGTAGATACCATTACCAACAAAGAATCCAGTACCACTGGTACCAACTCTCACATTTCCGTATACACCTACATCACCTGATACACTATTGTAACCGGTAACAATAGTAATAGTTCCACTGCTATCTTGTATGTTTGATGTTTTAATCCCAGTACCTGTGTTAGTAATTAATCCAGTAACTGTTAAACTACCTAGGGACCCAACACTGGTAATATTGGGTTGGGCACCTGTTGTTAGTGTCCCGCCTAGATAAGTAGCAGTTACCAAATTACCTAAACTAGCATTACCTGATGTAATATTACCGGTTACAGTTAGGCTACTTAATGTACCAACTGATGTGATGTTTGATTGAATTGCGGTTGTTAATGTGCCAGTAAAATAGTTAGCAATCACATAATTCAATCCGCTGATATTTCCACCTGTACCTGATCCAGTAATTAAATTGCCAGTCATAACTACGTTACCGGTAGTTTTATCAAACGTAAATGCCGAATTTCCACCAAAGCTACCGTTATCATTAAATTGAACTTGAGTATTACTTCCTCCGGGTGTTCCGCCACCTCCGCCGGATTGTGCTACCCATGTTAATGTGCCAGACCCATTAGTTTTTAATACATACCCGTCCGTACCACCTGATATATGTAAGTTTGCAACTGCACCTAACGTCACGTTAGCAGTAGTAGTAAAATCAACAACACCTGTTGCATTACTTACAGTTAATCCTGATAATGTTCCGACAGAAGTGATGTTTGGTTGTGCATTAGTGGTAACAGTGCCGGCTGTAGTTGCACTACCCGCACTTGTTGCATAAGTTGCATTGGCTACAGTACCTGAAACATTTGCTCCGGCAATGTTAGAGATGAATATACCATTACCACTAAAATAACTTGCAGTAGCTAGATTACCTAAATTAGCATTTCCACTAGAAATATTTGCTGTTACTGTTAAACTTGATAATGTTCCGACAGAAGTGATGTTTGGTTGTGCATTAGTGGTAACAGTGCCTGCTGTTGTTGCAGTACCTAAGAAATTATTAGCACGAATATTACCAAAAGTATTAAATGTTACTACTTCACTTGAGACAGAGACATTACTACCAAATGCAAATTCACCATTAGAGTTATCCCAACCCATAAACGCATCAACAACACCGGTTGTGTAATAATGTAATATTGAACCGCGATCTTTTCCGTCATTAGTAGTTAACGGAGCCCCATTTACTCCGCCGCCTAATTCAATTAATGGATCTTCAACTCTAAATGTTTCTACGTTAATATATGTAGTATTTCCACCTACTGTGAAGTTTCCAGTTACAGTAGCGTCACCACTTACATTTAAACTTGTTAGTGTGCCGATACTAGTGATGTTTGGTTGAGCATTTGTGTATACTGTACCAGCTACCAATGCATTACCTACTTGACCTGATACATTACTTCCTGCTACAGAATTTGATATGTTTGCGTAGTGACTTTGTATTGCACTTGTTACATTACCATTTATATTCCCACCTGTAACATAAGTCAATAAACTACCATTGCCACTAAAATAATTACTAATTACATAGTTAGCACTGATATTACCGGTGTATGTAGGTAAGTAATCAGCAACATTACTATTTCCATAACTTCCACCCCCACCTGATTGTGCTACCCAACTTAATGCACCTGATCCGTCGGTACTTAGTACGTACCCTGATGTACCGCCAGTAATATGTACGTTGCCCACAGCACCCAATGCTACATTACTTGTGCCAGTAAGATTGAATATACCTGTACCTGTAAGTCCTGCTAATGTACCAACTGAAGTGATATTTGGTTGTGCATTTGTATATACAGTACCTGCTACCAATGCATTACCGACTTGCCCACTAACATTGCTACCAATAACTGAGTTAGCAATGTTTGCATAGTGACTCTGTATGGCACTTGTGACATTACCAGAAACATTTCCACCTGTTACATAAGTTAATGTACTACCATTTCCAATAAAATAATTTGCATTTACATTACCAGTATATACAGGAAGATAATCA
>Ga0222712_10002551_pt1 | contig 20708 bp, 16 predicted proteins | sample C33_657DmetaG_FD_165043 | JGI IMG/M metagenome (GOLD analysis project Ga0222712, IMG submission 165043) | Estuarine water microbial communities from San Francisco Bay, California, United States - C33_657D | ecosystem: Environmental > Aquatic > Marine > Unclassified | place: USA: California... | reverse complement strand
TGAATCACTTCACTTTCTACCGCAACTTCGGAGATGACGAGAGCAACGGTTAACCCCATACCGGCAAGAGCGCCAACCCCAGCAATTTCTGACATTTGCAGATTGCTAGGCATCTGCACAATCTTGGTTCTTACGGCAAGCCAGGCGAAGAAAGTGATTCCGATAATTTTTCCAATTACTCGCGCGGTGATCAGTGAAGAAGCAGTTGTTGATGTAAGGGATTCAACCGAGATTCCTTGAGAGAGTTTGGCTATTACATAAACTGGAATAACAAAGAATGTGCAGACGGGGGAGAGGAAGGCTAAAACTTTAGAAACAGGAAATTTTGGCGTAATCGCCAGAATCGCGCCGAGCGCTGCTGCGCCTAGAGTTGATGCGCTATGAGCAAAATCCAAATCATCCCAATAGAAAATCGCGAGAACGATTAGCGAAAATAGATCATCTGCTACTGCAAGTGTTAAAAGAAAAATGCGCGCTGCTGGATTGGCATGTTTTCCTAGTAGAGCAAAGACCCCTAAGGCCAACGCTAAATCCGTTGGCATCGCCGTTGCCCAGGCTGGGCTATTTGGGTTCAAAGTTAAAAAAATTGCCGCTGGCACAACCATGCCGCCAAGCGCTGCCAGAGTCGGCAGAACAATCTGCTTGGGGTGGCTCAAAGTTGTGGCGATCTCTAGCCCAACGAAGATAAAGAAGATGGCGATCAAGAGATCAAGGAACATGTCGGTAAGAGTACAAGAAATGGCAAAAGCCCCGCCGAATAATCGACGGGGCTTTCACGCAATTCGATTTAGATATCGAAGTAGAGTTCAAACTCTGCTGGATGTGGACGCAAGCGAACGTAATCAACTTCGTTCTTACGCTTCCATTCGATCCATGTTGAGATGAGGTCTTCGGTGAAGACTCCACCTTTAGTAAGGAACTCGTGATCCTTTTCAAGGCTGTTAAGTACTGCATCGAGTGAACCTGGAACCTGAGGAATAGCTGCTGCCTCTTCGCCTTCTAGTTCGTAAAGATCCTTATCAACTGGGGCAGGTGGTTCGATCTTGTTGATGATTCCATCGATACCAGCCATAAGCATCGCAGCGAATGCTAGGTATGGGTTTGATGATGGATCTGGGCAACGGAACTCAACGCGCTTTGCCTTTGGTGATGATCCTGTAATTGGAATACGGATACATGCTGAACGGTTACGCGCTGAGTAAACGAGGTTTACTGGAGCTTCGTAACCTGGAACCAAGCGGCGGTATGAGTTAACTGTTGGGTTGGTGAATGCAAGAAGTGATGGAGCATGCTTCAAGAGACCACCGATGTACCAGCGAGCCATATCTGAAAGATCGCCATATGTTCCTGCTTCGAAGAAGAGTGGCTTGCCATCTTTCCAAAGTGATTGGTGAACGTGCATACCTGAACCGTTATCTCCGAAGAGAGGCTTTGGCATAAATGTTGCGGTCTTGCCGCCTTCCCAGGCAACGTTGCGGATGATGTACTTAAACTTCATCAATTCATCGCCAGCGCTAAGAATGTCGGTGAAGCGATAGTTAATCTCCATCTGTCCTGCAGTTCCAACTTCATGGTGTGAACGCTCAACTAGCAATCCGGCGCGGCCGAGCTCCATAACCATTTCATCACGCAGATCGGCGAATTGATCTGTTGGAGAAACAGGGAAATATCCACCCTTGATACGTGTGCGGTAACCACGGTTTGGAGTTCCATCTGGATCTGCGACAACGCCTGTGTTCCAAGCGCCTTCGTATGAATCGATGTGGTGATATGACTCGTTCATTCCGGTACTGAAACGAACTGCATCAAAAACATAGAACTCAGCTTCTGGTGCGAAGAATGCTTGATCTGCAATTCCAGTTGACTTGAGGTAATCAACGGCCTTAGCAACTACGCCACGAGGATCGCGTGAGTAAGGAGTGTTATCTGTTGGGTTATGAACAGAGAAGATGATTACCAGCGTCTTTTCCAAACGGAATGGATCGATAAATGCTGACGATGGAACTGGTAGCAACTTCATATCTGATTCGTGGATTGACTGGAATCCGCGAATTGAAGAACCATCGAACATCAAGCCATCAGTGAAGACTGCTTCGTCGAATGATTCAACTGGTACGTTGAAGTGGTGCTGAATACCAGGTAGATCGGTAAAGCGAACATCAATTAGCTTCACATCTTCTTTCTTGATGTAAGCAAAAATTTCTGCTGAATTTTTAAACATTAAAGGCACTCCTCGTGTAATCGAATTTTCGAGCTTTGGGCTGAGTTTTATCTCTGCCGGGTGTACTCGGGGCCTCACCTTTGAGGGCGACCGATCTGGGTAAACCCTAAGACTCAAAGGGCCTTTTGGCATAACTGGCGTGTTACAGCCATGTAAAACCTACAAAAACCTGCCGTTCTATCCATCATTGACTACGCTGGCGCGCATGAAACATGAGATCAGCCTCGGTCGGCGCTTACTTGGTTTAACTATCGACTGGCTGATGTGTTACGCCATCGCCTATGGGCTACTCGGAGATACTCGTCTGACCCTCCTGGTCTTCTTCATTGAGACCCTGCTCTTAACCGCCTTCGGGGGAGCCACCGCTGGCCACCGCCTGATCGGCGTCAAGGTCGTCAATTTTCAAAGCGGCGCGAGCCCAACTTTGTTGCAATCCTTGGCTCGTACCGTTCTGCTCTGCCTAGTAGTTACCGCGATTACCTATGATGAAAATGGCAGAGGAATCCACGAAAGGTTGAGCGGAACAAGGCTGCTGGATTTAAGAAAAGCTACCGCTTAGTTTTAACGTTTTGGAACTCGAACGCCTTTAGGCATCGGTCCCTTTGGAATTGGCAAAGACATTCCGCCAACTGCCTTAAATCGTGCACGAACTTCTCGCATCTGGTGAGCCGATAATTTCTTTGGAAGTTTGGCGATGTGCTTCTGCAACTTGCGAAGGGGGACTTGGCCAGGGCCATCTCCCACATAAATTTCGGTTACTGGAACGCCAGGTGCAAATCTCTCTGACTTCTTGCGCTCATCTTGCAACATAGCGCGAACAGCTTGCGTTCCTTCACCAGTGATTACGATTCCAGCGCGGCCAATACTGCGATGGACCATATCTTGATTCTTGGTTACAGCAACTGCAGGAGTTGTTACCCAACCCTTGCGAATCGCCATTAACACACTGGCGCCTGCACCAATCTGTCCCTCGATTGAAACGTAGGCTGCAGATGATGCAATGCGAGTAAAGAAGAACATCGCAGCAAGAATGGCGATTGGTAAGGTGACAAAACCAAGATAGATCGGATGTCCGATCACCATGCCGGTAGAAATTCCGAGCGCCCAAGTGATTGCAAAGACTCCGAAGATTCCAGCTCCGATCCAAGGCTTAACGCTCTTGGTTACTGAGTAAGCATCACGGAAAGTTTGGAAACGGACTTTTTTGATCTTCGGCTCTTTCGCCTTCTTCTTAAACATGTGCTTTAGTTTAGGGGAGCGGGCGCTGTTCCACCAAGACGAAGCGGTGCCCAACGCTGACCCACGTGGCTATCGGGGTATTTACCTTGAACTTCATGAAGTAGTCCAATCAATTTCTCCCGCAATATCTTTTCGCCAGCCTCGACATCCCCACTTTTATCAAAGTAAAGCGGTTCCCCGAAAGTCACAAATATTGGAACTTTCTTGCGCCGTAAATCACGTTTGACGCCCTTGGTCCAGATTCGCTGTGAACCCCAAACAACTGTCGGAATCACGGGCACGTTAGAACCCATAGCTAAGCGGACAGCGCCCGACTTTAATTCCTTAATTTCAAAACTTTTTGAGATAGTTCCTTCTGGAAAGATTCCTACTATCTCACCACGACGTAAGGCGCGAAGAGCGGCGACGAATGATGCCGATCCGTTATTGCGATCTACATTTATATGATGCATTCCGCGCATTAGTGGTCCAGCCAATTTGTTATCGAAAATCTCTTTCTTTGCCATAAAGCGCACCAGTCGATTAGCTGGAAGTGCTGCCGTGCCAATTAGAGCAAAATCTAAATAACCTATGTGGTTCATCGCCAGAATCGCCCCACCATTACGGGGGATATGTGCTTCCCCTTCGAAGGTAAATTGCAATCCGAGGTACTTCCAAAAAGTCTTTAACGCCACAATGACTGGCGGGTAGACAATTTCAGCCACGAGCCACGCCTTCAATTGCGCGCGCTTCGAGCGCTTGTTTATAGAGACGCCCAGCGCGATAGCTGGAACGAACTAGAGGTCCGCTCATAACGCCAAGGAATCCAACCTCGTTAGCCTCTGCAGCCAACTCAACGAATTCTTCAGGTTTGACCCAACGCTCAACTGGATGATGTTTATTGGTTGGGCGAAGGTACTGCGTAATTGTTATCAAGTCGCAACCTGCATCATGTAGATCGACAAGCGCTTGCGAAACTTCTTCACGAGTCTCACCAAGGCCAAGAATTAAATTTGATTTGGTGATTAATCCGTATTCGCGCGCCATGTTAATCACATGCAGGGATTTTTCGTAAGTGAAGGCAGGGCGGATTCGTTTAAAGATACGTGGCACCGTCTCAAGGTTGTGGGCAAATACTTCAGGTTTGGTTTCAAATATTTGATTTAAAAGTTCTGGCTTGGCGTGGAAATCCGGAGCCAGCATTTCAACACCGCATCCTGGATTTAGCTCATGAACTTGACGAATTGTTTCGGCGTAGAGCCAAGCACCTTCATCTGGAAGATCATCGCGCGTTACACCAGTGATCGTTGCATAGCGAAGCCCCATGGCTTTAACCGATTCGGCAACTTTCCGTGGTTCTTCACGATCGATAGGAAGTGGTTTTCCGGTATCAATATTGCAGAAATCGCAACGCCGAGTGCAGCGATCGCCACCAATTAAGAAGGTAGCCTCTTTATCTTCCCAGCACTCAAAGATATTTGGGCAGGCAGCTTCTTGGCATACGGTGTGAAGACCTTCGCTCTTTACCAATGACCGCAAACGCGTGTACTCGGGCCCCATATTGGCCCGCGTTTTAATCCATTCAGGTTTGCGTTCAATTGGGGTCTCGGTATTGCGCGCCTCGATACGAAGCAGTTTGCGACCGTCTGGAGCGATGCTCATAGGGTTACCTTACTCAGTGCTTCGGAGATATGTTTTTCAACCGCGTGGGCGACTTCCGCAATAGAGATATCCCGGCCAAGTTCCTGCGCCATCGAAGTCACGGCAGCATCGTCTATGCCGCAGGGAATGATTTGTGCAAATGGCTTTAGATCCGGGCAAACATTGAGCGCAAAACCATGCATTGTTACCCCGGAAGCAACTCGGATTCCGATAGCGGCAATTTTACGTGCACCTTTATCATCGGCGATCCATACCCCAGATCGCCCATCTATACGACCGGCTTTAATTTCAAATTCTTCACAGAATTGAATTAGCGCACCTTCTAGCGTTCTTACGAATCCAACTAATTCTGTTGGTTTGGCCAATTTAACAATCGGGTAACCAATCAATTGACCCGGACCATGCCAAGTGATTCGACCACCGCGATCAACATCGATAACCGGAGTTCCATCATTTGGTTTTTCGTAATCTTGAGTTCGTTTGCCTGCGGTATAAACGGAAGGGTGTTCTAAGAAAATTACCGAGTTATTTCGATTTCCAGCAGCAACTTCCTTGTGAAAGTTGCGCTGCAGTTCTAAGGCGGCTTCATACTCCATTAACCCTGCGTTAATGCAGGTAACCATTGGCGAGTTAGTGGCGGCTTGAACTGTCACGGGTACAGCCTAAAGGTATGATGTACTCCTAGCGAATTTAGCTCAACTCAAGCGGCGAAAGGCCAGTTATCGTGTCTGAAGATGTATTGATGAAATCTGCTCAAAAAAACCGTAAGCCATTTGCGCTGGCGATGTTGGTTGTAATCGCCTGGTTCGTTATCTCCGGAATATTTGGGCCGCTATTTGGAAAATTGACCTCAGTACAAGAGAACAACAACTCTTCGTTCTTACCAAAAGGCGCTGAGGCAACCCTGGCCGCAGATCAAATAAAACTTTTCTCAGCCCAAGATTCATTCAATTTCCCCGCTTTGGTGCTATTCGAAGGATCATCTACACCAGCTACATTTGCTGCGATAAATGAACGTGTTTCTCAAGTTGGCAATTTAAAACTCTCCGACACCGAGGCAAAGATTTCGGATTATCTTGCGCCAGGTCAGGTGATCTCAGTATTTCCTTCACAAGATGGCAAAGCGCTTTTGGCGAATATTCCACTTGACGGAAATGCAATCGCAGAAATTTTGCCGAACGATAAGCCGGTACTACCAGCGGTTATTTCAGCGCTGCGCGAAGATCTTGCGCCGATAGCCAAGGCTAATGGCTTTGCCCCGTACGTAACTGGTCCGGGAGGATTACTTGGTGATCTTTTCGAAGCCTTTGGAACTTTGGATTCAACCTTACTTTTAACAACTCTTGGTGTTGTGGCGATTATTTTGATCGTCGTTTATCGCTCACCTGTGCTTTGGATAATTCCACTTTTATCCTCACTCTTCGCACTTTCTACAGCCGGCGGAATTGTTTACTTACTTGCGAAGAACAACATCATCGACGTCGATGGGCAGTCGCAAGGTATTCTCTCCGTGCTCGTTATTGGTGCGGCAACAGATTATGCGCTGTTGTTGATCGCCCGTTATCGCGAAGAGCTACATTTCTTTGATAATCGCTTTGACGCGATGCGCGCAGCATATAAAGGCGTATGGGAGCCCATCTTGGCTTCTGGCTCCACAGTTTCGATTTCACTCTTGGTCTTGCTCTTTAGCCAGTTAACAAATACTGCTGGCCTTGGACCAATTGGTGCGATTGGCATCGTATGTTCGATGATCACAATCTTGACTTTGTTGCCTGCGCTCTTGCTCGTATTCGGTCGTTGGATCTTCTGGCCACGCATTCCACATAACGATGGTGATGACCATGTAATGACTGGTCTATGGTCAAAGATCGCAAATGGAATTGGACGAAATCCACGTAAAGCTTGGATCATCACTGGAGTAATTCTTCTGGGCTTTGCTGGAGCATCGACAACTCTGAAGGCAGATGGAATCGGAACAGTGGATACCTTCACAGGCAATCCAGAATCCGTAGTCGGACAAAAGCTTTTGGTTAAGCACTTCCCAGGTGGAGAAGGCGACCCAACACAGATTGTGATTGCCGCGGATAAAATTAGAGCAGTAACTGCCGCAGTAAAGAACGCTCCGGGTGTCACCGATGTTGTACCGATGCTTGATGGAATGCCTATGGAAGGTAAACCCGCACCTGAAGTAAAGATTGTGAATGGTCGGGCGATATTAAATCTAACTTTGGATAAAGCGCCAGATAGCGTTGAGGCTGGAAATGACATTCCAAAGATTCGCGAATTGGCGAAGCAAGCTGATGCAACCTCGCTAGTTGGTGGAACAAGTGCAACTTATTTCGATATTCGCACCGCAAATAAACGAGATAATCAGACAATTATCCCAATTATCTTGCTGGTGATTACTTTGATTCTTGGGGTACTGCTAAGAAGTATTCTCAGCGCAATTTTGTTGCTCGGTACAGTGGTTCTAAGTTATTTCGCCACTTTGGGAGTTTGTGCACTTGTCTTCAATCACGTATTCGGATTTGCTGGGGGAGATAACTCATTCCCATTGTTTGCATTTATCTTCTTGGTTGCTCTGGGAATTGATTACAACATCTTCCTTATGACGCGAGTTCGAGAAGAGAGCGCAAAGATCGGTACACGTGCCGGCGTAATTAAGGGCGTAACAGTCACGGGGGCAGTCATCACTTCTGCAGGTATCGTTCTCGCAGCGACCTTTGCAGTTCTCGGATTGTTGCCACTTGTACCTCTAGCCGAGCTCGGGTTCGCGGTTGCCTTTGGCGTTCTGCTAGATACCATCATCGTTCGTTCAATCTTGGTTCCGGCTTTGGTCCATGAGATTGGTCCAAAGATCTGGTGGCCATCTAAGTTGCAGAACAAATAGTTTGTATCTCAACAAACCAGTTCCGGTAGTTAGATGTATGCAGTAGTTGGCGCCGGTTTAGCTGGCATGGCTTCTGCCTTGACGTTACAAAAAAGTGGCGCCGAGGTAGTCGTTGTTGAGTCATCCGATCGCGCTGGTGGACGGGTAGCAACTGATTACATTGATGGCTTCATTTTAGATCGTGGCTTCCAGTTGATAAATGCAAACTATTCTGAGCTACAGCTTTGGAATTTGTTAGCAGATATTGATTTTAAAATAGCCCCTCGCACAGTTGGCGTTTGCACATCCAGTGGAAATATCAGATTGGGCGATCCGCGTAGCGCACTTTTCTCCATACTTTCAAAGAAGACCGGATCACTTATCGCCAAGGCTAGTTTTCTACGCTATCTAGCAAGTTCACCGAAAGTAGATGAGAGCGTAGAAGATCATTTCCTTCGCACCGGAGTTGCGGATCTGTATCTAAAGGTTCTCAAGCCCTTCCTGCAGGGGGTATTCCTTTCCGATCCTGACAGGGTGAGCGCAGTTGTTGGACGAGAAGTTATAGGCTCATTTATAAACGGAAAGTCGGGAGTTCCCGCTAATGGGGTTGGCGAATTAGTGGCGAAGATGGCCGAGCGAATTAAAGATCTGCGGCTAAATACTCAAGTTGAAGCGATTTCCAAGGATGGCGTGCAAACAGACCATGGATTTATCGCCGCTGATCGGATAATCCTGGCAACCGATCTAACAACTGCTGGACAACTCTTAGGCGCTAAAGAAGTCGCCCGCCTAACTGGCTCGACGACTTGGTACCACTCAACACAGGAGGCGCCTTCTACAAGCGCGGAACTGATCATCGATTCAGATAATCGCGGACCGGTCGTAAATTCAATAGTTGTTTCGAATTTATCTAGAGCTTATGCTCCAACTGGTCAAAGCTTAATTTCTTCAACCACGATCACTCACGCCTCGGAATCAGAAGTTCGCCGGCAGTTGGCGCACATGTGGGGAAGGTCGACGGCGGATTGGCGCTTCCTAGCAAAGTATGAGATTAATTCGGCGCTTCCGCTCTTTGAGCCAGGTTACGTCAAGAGACGAAGCGCCAATCTTGAGAAGAATGTTTACTGTGCTGGAGATTACTTAGAATCACCATCTCAGAACGGTGCGCTGCTTTCAGGACGAAAAGCGGCAGAGCAGTTACTGATCGATCAACGCAGTTAGCGCGTTGGTGATGTGAGGGTAATCCCAAATAAAACCAGCATCACTTAGCGCGTTAGGCAGAACCTTCTTTGATCCCAAGATTTCACTAGAAAATCCACCGAGAGCGATCTTCAAAGCGATCGCAGGCGCTGGAAATAACGCAGGACGCTTCAAAGCTTGCGCCAACGCAGCGGTGAATTCTTGATTGGTGACAGGGTTTGGCGTTGTTAAATTTATTGGCCCAGCAATCGGTTTTGCTAAGGCAAATTCAATTGCGCGAACTACATCGTGCAGAGTTATCCAAGACCACCATTGCTTGCCAGATCCGAGTTTTCCGCCGAGACCAAAGCGGAAGAGAGGCAACATGCGACCAAGCGCACCGCCAGTTGGGTCGAGAACCAGGCCGGTGCGCAGTTTTACGGTGCGTACATCTCCGGCAAGATCGGCTGCGCCTTCCCATTCACGGCAAACTGCGGCAAGGAAATCATTTCCTACTGAATCACTTTCAACCACAGCGCGATTTCCGGAGTCTCCGTACCAACCGATGGCGCTAGCAGATATAAACACCTGTGGCTTAACTTCGGCTACCGCATTGGCGATTGCAGTTGTGCCGAGTAAGCGCGAGTTGAGAATTTCAGACTTGTATCGTTTGGTCCAACGCTTATCGCCAACGCCGACTCCGGCCAAGTGAATTACCGCATCAACGCCACGAAGCGCTTCAATATCAACGAAACCAGTTTTTGGATCCCATTTGATTTCATCAGGTGAAACTGGATTGCGTCGCACTAAGCGCTGCACAGTGTGTCCTTCAGACTTTAAATGACCAACAAGCGCGCTGCCTATCAAACCGGAGGCGCCAGTAATGGCGATGCGTTGTGGAACTGACATCAGATTTAGAGACCTAGATCAGATTCAAAAGCTCCACCTTCTAGACGCTCTTTTAGAGTGACTAGGAAGCGAGCGGCATCTGCACCATCAACAACGCGGTGATCGTAAGAAAGTCCGAGATAGACCATTGAGCGAATAGCGATTGTCTCGCCACCATCTTCACCCTTTACCACCATAGGACGCTTTACAACTGCGCCAAGTCCCAAGATTGCAACCTGTGGTTGATTAATGATCGGTGTATCAAAGAGCGCGCCACGACTTCCGGTGTTGGTAAGAGTAAATGTTCCGCCACCGAGTTCGTCAGGAGTTACCTTGTTATCACGAGTGCGCGCTGCGAGATCCGCAATCTTACGAGCGATGCCACCCATATTTAGATCACCGGCGTTATGAATTACCGGAACCAAAAGACCGCGTTCGGTATCTACTGCAACACCAAGATGTTCTGTACCGTGATAAATAATCTGATCGCCCTCAACTGATGAGTTCAACACGGGATGCTGTTTTAGCGCTTCACAAACGGCTACTGCAAAGAATGGAAGGAATGAAAGTTTTACACCTTCCCGTGCTTCGAAAGTAGCCTTTGAGCGATCGCGCAATCGTGCAATCTTTGTGACATCTACTTCAATAACGGTAGTTAACTGCGCGCTCACTTGAAGGGATTCAACCATGCGCGCTGCAATTACTTTGCGCAGACGGGACATAGTGACGGTAGTTCCACGAAGTGGAGATGTAGCAACTACTGGAGCTGCGGCCCGTTGAGCTGGTGCAGGTGCTGCTGAAGTTGCCGCCACTGGCGCTGCGCCCTTTGGTGCGGCTGCTTCCACATCTTCTTTTCGAATACGTCCACCAATTCCGGTACCTCTCACATTGGTGAGGTTTACCCCGAGCTCGTTAGCTAACTTACGAACGATCGGAGTCACATATGCATCCGCTGGTTGTGAAACTGGAGCTGCTGCAACAGGGGTTGGTGCAGGAGCAGGTACTGCGGGGGCTGCAACAACTGGAGCAGGAACTACAGGTGCCGCAACAACTGGAGCTGCAGGAGAAACGACTGGCGCTGCAGGAGCTGTTGCACCAGATCCACCGATAACGGCTAAGCGGGCACCAACTGGAACAGTTGAATCAACTGGAACATCAATCGAAATAATTGTTCCGGCAACAGGTGATGGAATCTCTGTATCAACTTTGTCGGTAGAAACTTCTAGTAGCGCTTCATCAACGGCGATGGAATCGCCAACACCCTTAAGCCAACGTGTAACAGTTCCTTCGCTAACGCTTTCACCGAGCGCCGGCATAGTAATAATTGTTCCGGCAGATGCTGCAGGTGCTGGTGCCGCAGGAGCAGCTGGTGGGGGAGTTTGAACTGGTGCAGCTGCAGCAGCAACTGGCGCTGCAGGAGCCGGGGTCGCAACTGGCGCTGCAGGAGCTGTAGTCGCAGCAGGCGCTGCGCCATCGGCGATGATTGCGAGCTCTGCTCCAACTGGAACTGTTTGATCAATTGCAACGACAATCTTTTGTAGAACACCGGCAACAGGTGATGGAATCTCTGTATCAACTTTGTCAGTTGAAACTTCAAGGAGAGGTTCATCCATTGCGACGTGGTCACCTTCGGATTTAAGCCAACGTGTGACTGTACCTTCGCTGACACTTTCGCCAAGTGCAGGCATAGTTACTGAGAAAGTCATTTCGTTTTCCTATTCTCTATCCGTGAGCGTGTAGTGGTTTGCCTGCGAGTGCCATGTGCGCTTCACCCATGGCTTCAGAGAGCGTTGGGTGGGCGTGAATAAGTGGAGCAACATCATCTGCTGATGCTTCCCAATTAAAGATTAATTGTGCTTCGGCGAGTAGTTCGCCAACACGTGAACCAACCATATGGATTCCAAGAACTGGACCACCCTTTTGAGCCACGAGTTTTACAGAACCTGCTGTGCGCAAAATCTGCGCCTTACCGTTTCCGGCTAAATCGTAATTAAGTTCAACAACATCGTGACCACGTTCTTTTGCTTGCGCAGTTGTTAAGCCGACAGATGCAACTTCCGGTTCAGAATAGGTAACGCGAGGAACGCCGTCGTAGTTAATTGGGCGCGGGTTTAACCCTGCGATTTCTTCAGCAACAAGAATTCCTTCTGCAAAACCAACGTGAGCAAGTTGCAAAGTTGGAATTAGATCTCCAACTGCCCAAATTCCAGGAACGTTGGTGCGGCATTTGTTATCAACGATTACATAGCCGCGATCCATGGTTAAACCCTGTTCTTCATAGCCAAGGTTTGCCGAAACTGGGCCACGACCAACGGCCACTAGAAGAACTTCAGCGGAAAATGTCTTTCCATCTTCCAGAGTGACAGTTACGCCATCGGCTGTGACTGCATGAGACTTAAAGCGAACTCCGAGTTCGAAATTAATACCGCGCTTGCGATAGGCACGCTCGAGTTGCTTACTTGAAGATTCATCTTCAAGTGCAACCAAGTGAGGCAGACCTTCAATAATGGTTACTTCCGCGCCGAATGATTTCCAGACAGATGCAAACTCACATCCGATAACACCGCCACCGAGAACGATCACGCTCTTTGGAACGTATTCCATCTTCATCGCTTGATCAGATGTGATTACACGCTTTCCATCAATATCTAAACCTGGAAGCGTGCGCGCATATGATCCGGTAGCTAGCAAAATATTCTTGCCTGTATAGCGAGCGCCGCTAACTTCAATCGTGTCCTTAGCAACGAGCTTGCCATGGCCTTCGATATAAGTGATATTTCTAGATTTAACTAAACCTTGAAGCCCCTTATGCAATTTGGTGATGACGCCATCTTTATATGAATTAACACCAGACATATCTATTGAGTTGAATGTGGCATTGACGCCGAAGTGGCTCGCCTCGCGTGCACCATCTGCAATTTCGCCTGCATGTAGCAGCGCCTTCGTTGGGATACAGCCACGGTGCAAACAGGTTCCGCCTAATTTATCTGCCTCGATCAGCGCAACTGAAAGTCCAAGTTGTGCGCCGCGTAGCGCTGCTGCATAACCGCCGCTTCCGCCACCTAAAACTACGAGATCAAAGTTAGACACGTGTACCGACTCCTTCATCAACGAGCACCAAGAAGAGGCTTGATTGGTTCCTATCTTGCCAGTTTTGGACGCTGATTACGAAATGGCGGCAGATTCGGCGAGCGCGACCAAGGAGCGCAGGGCAACGCCTGTGCCACCCACTGGCGTATATCCGTAAGGTTGGCCTTCGTTATAGGCAGGGCCTGCAATATCGAGGTGTAACCAAGGTAACTCTGGTGCAATGAACTCTTTTAGGAAGAGTCCACCAACCATCATGTTTCCCATACGTTCACCGCTATTTGCCATATCAGCAACTGGCGAATCAAGTGATGCGCGGAGTTCGATTGGAAGTGGCATTGGCCAGAACGCTTCACCAACTTCTTTGGTAATCGAGAAGAAGTGATCGCTAAATTCTTGGTTATTGGTCATGATCGCACTCGTGCGTGTTCCGAGCGCTACAACCTGTGCACCAGTGAGAGTTGCAACATCAACGATGCCGTCTAGATCTTTATTCTCTTGCGCTTTAACAAGTGCATCACCGAGAACTAAGCGTCCTTCTGCATCAGGATTTAATACTTCAATGGTCTTGCCACCGTACATTGTGATGATGTCACTAGGACGTGTTGCAGTATCGCTAACCATATTCTCGGCAAGCGGTGCATATGCATCTATTGCTATTGGCAACTTCAAAAGCGCGATTGCGAGAGTAGCGGCGCAAACTGCGGCAGCTCCTGACATATCTGATTTCATCGCTTCCATACCAACTGCTGGTTTAAGGGCGAGGCCGCCAGTATCGAAGGTGATTCCTTTTCCAACGTAGGCAAAGTTCTTAACCGCCTTCGCCTTGACCGGACGGTATGAAATTTGCAGCAATCTTGGAGGATTTGATGAACCTTGGCCTACTGCGGTAATTCCACCGTAGCCCTTGCTCTTTAACTGCGACTCGGTCATTACCGAAACCTTTAAGCCAGCACCTGCTCCGCCAGTTTTTTTCACTAGATCGGTAAAGATTTTGCAGAATGATTCAGGCGTTAGATGGCTTGGGGGAGTATTAATTAAATCTCTAACAATTGCGACTTGATCTCCAATGACTGCCGCACGTTTGACGGCGGCTTTCGCCTTGGAATCTTGAGCAAGTGAGGAATGAACGGTTACAGATTTTAGACTTGGTTGGCGATCGCTTAGCGAGTCCACTCGGAATTTATTGAAGACATAGGCCCCGAGTAGCGCTCCCTCGGCAACTGCAGCCACAGCAGAAACCTTTTTCATCGGAAGGGAAAAGGTTGCACTTGAATTACCGGCCAAGGCGCGTGCGGCAGCGCCTGCGGCGCGGCGCAGGGTTTCGTTATCGAAAGTGGTCTTGGATTCCCCGAGACCGGTAAAAACTAATAGCCGAGTTGTGGTTCCAGCAATTTTGATAACTTCATCTGCTTTTCCCGTTGCGTTTAGATCGGCGAGCAAGGGAAGGAGTTTCTTAGGATCTAGGGCGATATCGCCGCTTTCGATAGAAAGGGAGTTCTTACCTTTCTTATGCGAGAGCCCAACTACCAAAATCTCATCTTTGATGATCCCATCGGTGAGGTGGACCGTCGTCATTTCTTGCTCCTTAAGTTTTCACCATTAAAGTTAAATGGCTCTTTAAAGTAGTGCGGGTGCTCGGGTAAGTGTAAGTTGTCTACATGAAAAATTCACCACTTGCCGATAAGCATCACGCTCTCAATGCGAAGATGGCCGATTTTGGCGGCTGGTTGATGCCGATTGAGTACCCAGGTGCTGGAGTACTCGCTGAGCACTCGGCAGTTCGCGAGCGTGTTGGAATCTTTGATGTTTCGCATTTAGGAAAGGTAAGCGTTAAGGGCCAAGGAGCGCTGGAATTTCTGAACTCAATCTTTACCAATGATTTAGATCGTATTGAAGATGGCCAAGCGCAATACACGCTCCACTGCAACGCATCGGGCGGAGTTATCGATGATCTAATCGTCTATCGCAACAGCTCAACTGATCTCTTTCTTATCCCGAACGCTTCGAATACCTCAGCTGTTGTTGCTGCGCTCTTGGAAGTTGCACCTGCCACAATCTCAATCACAAACCTCCACGAAAAATTTGGAGTAATTGCGGTTCAAGGTCCAATGTCGAAAGCGGTCATCGAATCTCTTGGTTTAAACCCAGCGATGGATTACATGGCCTTTGAACATGTGCAAATTTCCGGAAAGCCCGTAATTCTCTGCCGCACCGGATACACAGGGGAACACGGGTATGAAATTGTTCCTACCTGGGAGGATGCACCTTTAGTTTGGGATTCACTTGTAAAGGCGATCGCTCCATTTCAAGGTCAGGTTTGCGGTCTCGGCGCACGCGATACCTTGCGAACTGAAATGGGATATCCACTGCACGGCCATGAGTTAACTCTAGAAATCTCACCAGTCCAGGCTTCCGCTGCTTGGGCTATTGGTTGGGATAAGCCAGGCTTTAGCGGTTCTTCATCTTTAGTAGCACAACGAGAAGCAGGAACTCACACCAAATTGCGCGCGCTCATCAGCCAAGATCGTGGCATCCCTCGCGCCGGCATGCAGGTAAAGAATGCACAAGGTGCAGTTGTTGGTGAAGTAACTAGTGGAACATTTTCGCCATCACTAAAGAAGGGCATCGCTTTAGCGTTGATAAATCCCGAATATAAAGTCGGTGATGAGCTGACGATTGATGTCCGAGGTAGAGATAGCCTGGCGATAATTGCCAAACTACCGTTGATCACTTCAAACGTTCGATAAATTGAACAGGCGTCAAAAAAGAGGCTTTTAATTGCGTTCTTCGCAGCGCAGATAAAACTGCTGGACCGGTTACCACAATCAGAATTGATGTAAGAAGAGCGCGCGGAATATCCCATGCCATCGAAGAGATGAAGTGGAAGGTTATAAATCTTTGTAAATTATCTGTGATTGCCGCACCTGCTTGATACGAAAGTTGTGTGTCAGCTCCCAAAGCCCACGGCCAGAACTGTAAATCCATAAGCAATCCGAAGATGAGCGAGGATAAAACTGCCATAATAATCAATAGCAAAATTTCCGAACGTCCGCGCAGTTGCTTGAGAAACGATCCCGCAAAGAGTCCGACAAGGGCAGCAGCAAAGAGTTGATAGGAAAGCCATGGACCAAATCCACCGGTGAGTATTGCTGAGGTAAGCATTCCAAGAAAGCCGAGCAAGAAACCAAATGCAGATCCGAAAACGCGCGCTGCCAGAATTAGTAGAAACCACATTGGTTCAATTCCAACTGCTCCAGCTCCTAACGGGCGTAAAGCGGCAAGAAGCGCTGCCAGCGTTCCTAAGAGCGCAACAGATTTGGCATCTAGACCTGAATCACTTAGTTGAGCGATGAGAAGGAATGCTGCAGCAGGGATGGCTGCCCAGAAGAAGTACTGTGCAAAATGAGAAATTGATTGAGTTGGTGCAACGAATGGCCAAGTAAAACCGGCAAATGCGAAGATCGAAGTGACACCGAGTGCAATTTTTGATCTTAAGCTAAAGCGATAGATATCACTGGTTAAGTACCTCATTGAATTTCAGGGCTCTCTTCAAAACCATTCATTACATCTTGCACGGTTAGCCATCTGCGGGGAGCCATAACCTTGGCGACTTGTGGGGCAAATGCAGGTGATGACAACAAGATATCTAGGGTTGGGCCGTCGGCAACAATCTCACCTTCAGAAAGGAAGATCACTCGATCTGCGAGCTCTGCAACTAGTTCCACATCATGGGTAGCGATGATTACAGACTTGCTTGGTTGTGCAGCAAACTCTTTGAGAATACTTATCAATAGAGTTTTCGATTGATAGTCCAATCCGCGAGTTGGCTCATCGAGTATCAGAGCGCGGGGCTGTGCTGATAAAACTACTGCGAGAGCGAGAGCGAGCCGTTGCCCTTCAGATAAATCCCGAGGATGGGTCTTCTCGGAAATTGATGGAACCAAAGTCTTTAGCAATTGCAAGGTTGTGCCGCTTTCTACCTCGTTATCCTCATCTGCTTGAGCGCATTCCTGTCCAACGCTCTGGGCGTACAACAAATCACTTGGCTCTTGTGGAATGTACCCGACAGTGGTCCGACGTTGTTTGCCTTTGAGATCTGCGGGATCGAGGTCAAAGATTGAAATCTGACCGCGGTCTAGGTTTTTAACTCCAACTATCGATTGTAGAAGCGAGCTTTTCCCCGCGCCATTACGCCCCATAAGAGCAACAATTTCTCCTTCATAGATTGTTGTTGAAACTTCCTTTAACGCAATATGCGATCCATAAGAAATTCCTACACCTTTTAATGAAATTGCAGTTGGACCAACCTTATGAATACTGTGTGGTTTATCGCGGCCCTGAGTGCGAACCTCTTCGGTCATACGTCGCACATCTCGCACATTTAGCCCAACCTGGCCAAGGGATAGCGCACGCGAGAGGTGGACAATTGGTGGAGCAATTTCAGATTTGCGCAGAATGTTTTCTGGGATATCTATTTCGGCTTGGCCATCGCCGGCGATGTGGATGATGCGATCTGCAAAGCCAATTACTCGCTCCAAACGGTGCTCGGCAATTACTACAGTCAAACTCAAGTCATGAACCAAGCGATGGATTATGGATAGAACTTCTTCTGCAGCTATCGGGTCGAGTGCGCTAGTTGGTTCATCTAAAACCAAAATCTTCGGATGCATGACCAGTGCACTACCGATTGCTAGCCGTTGTTGTTCGCCACCGCTGAGAGTAGAAATAGCCCGATTTCGTAGTGGTGCCAGTGCTAAGAGATCCAAGATTTCTTCGACACGTTTGCGCATCACATCGGGTGGCATATTTAGAGATTCCATCCCGAAGACGAGTTCTTCCTCAACGGTATCGGTGACAAATCCGGTACTTGGATTCTGCCCAACTATTCCAATGAGATGGGCTAACTCTCCCGGTCGCACAAGTTGAGTTGAAATACCGTCTACCGAGACATCACCTGCAAGTATTCCGCCAGTGTGATGAGGCACTAGTCCATTTATCAAACGTAAGAGTGAAGATTTTCCGGTACCAGTTGAACCAATAACCAGAACCATTTCACCTTCCTGGATAGAAAAAGTAAGACCTTCCAAGATCGTCTTTGTTGATGTTGGATAGACCAGCGATACATTTGAAAACTTAATCACGTAGTCACCATCCAAATAGTCATCGCCCAGATCAGCCCACTCGCAAAGATTGCCGAATCAGCGACCCGCCAGTTGATTGGTCGATATCTACTTCGTGATCTATTGACTCCATAACCTCGCGCATCCATGGCGGCGGCAAGGTCTAAGGATTTTGAAAGAGCTTCCTCCAATAGCGGCAGAGCAATAGATTTGAACTTTGGTTTTTCATCGCCCCTTAATACTCGTGCTCGTTTGATGCGCGAGTAACTTGCCACCAATTGAGGAAGAGACGAAGTAGCTATTACTAAGGCAACACCAAATTCATAGACCATCACCGGTAGCACTCTGAGCATTTTATGGGGGCTGGTTAAAGAACCTGCGGCGCCAAAGAGCGCAATCACTGATGTAATAACGAGACCTTCATGCAGCGAAGCCAGAAGTCTTTCTTGAGTTATGACACCACCAATTCGAATTCCGGCCATCCAACTTGGCAGTGGCACAATCGGAACTTCAGCAATTTTCGTTCCGGGGATCGGCACACCAATTAACACGCCAGTCAATGCGCGAATAATCAGGATAAAGATTCCCAAACGCAGCGAAAACCAAAAGCTTTTAGACCAGGGGAAGTTGCCGGCAAGTTTGGAGACCAAGATCGCTGCGCCCAACACGACGGCAATGGAGTAGATCGCGCTATCGGCACGGATGACTGTGACGATTATGGCGATGCTCCAAAGCCACCATGTGAGGGGATGCAACGATTTCATCTAAAAAGGCCAGTTATTACTTCTTTAGGGAAGCAGGTGTTGGGATTTCAACGCCACATTCTTTAGCGGGATAGCCGTTGAGCCCACAGATCAACCCGCTTTTTGCGGCACGAACTTTTAACGCCATTCCAAGCACATCTATGCCTTGTGAAGTTTTCGCGGTGCGGACACAAGTGGTAATTGTCTTTGGAATCTTCTCGCCCTTTGGTGCATAAGCCTTAGCGCCGAAATCGACCACTAGCGCAATGCGTTTGGTGTCCTTATCTGCCTTGGTTTTGCCGCAGATAGATTCAAAGTTTGGTTTGGCAATTGGGGGAGTAGATGGGATGTCGTCGCTACTAAAGACAAATGACCAACCTTCAACAGCGCCATCTTCGAGATCAACAGTTGGGCCGGTCATCGCTGCTGTCCACTTTGTTGCACCCGGTGCGGCTTGGTAGTAGCCCCAATAGCGCCAACCTTTATCGGCGGCGTTTGCTGGTGAGACAGGTGCAAATTGTGCGATTGCAGTCATTAAAAGAGTTAAAACAAGAGTGAATTTTTTGGATGATTTTACGCTTAACATTTTTCTTTGGAGCCTCTCTAAAAGTCAGAGCCTCACGGGGTAGCGCAATAAAAGCGATAAACACTTTTCTTGGGACTACGCCCCGCAAACCTCGGCGGGTGTTGGTCTAAAGCGCTTTCTGGTGAGGTAATCCGACTTGAACGATTTCGTTCTCACGGTTGCGGGTCAGCGTCGGATTCTCACCGACTTCCCCTCAAGAGAAAGTTAAAGCTATGAAATTGTTTCTACCTGCGAAGACAACCATAGCTTGGCCCCTAGTGCAATCCACCACGCATGGCGGAAATTAGGAGGTATGGTTTCTCCCATGGAATATCGTCGCCTTGGCAGTTCAGGTATGTATGTCTCAGAAATTTCTTATGGAAACTGGATTACGCATGGCTCACAAGTTGAAGCCGATGCCGCGGTTAAGTGCGTTCGCACCGCTTTCGATCTAGGAATCACGACTTTCGATACCGCAGATGTCTATGCCGCAACGAAGGCAGAGACTGTTCTTGGGCGTGCGCTAAAGGGAATTAAGCGCGAATCTTACGAGCTCTTTACCAAGGTTTATTGGCCAACTGGCACCGGCAAGAACGATCGCGGACTTTCACGTAAGCACATCATTGAATCGTGCAACGCATCTCTTAAGCGTTTAAATACTGATCACATCGATCTTTACCAGATGCACAGATTCGACTATGAGACGCCACTTGAGGAATCTCTGAGCGCATTTGATGATTTGATCCGCGCCGGAAAGGTTCACTACATAGGTTTTTCTGAATGGAACGCCAAGCAAATCGCAGACGCGCTGCGCATCCAAGATGCTAAGGGTTACAACCGTTTTGTTTCTAGCCAGCCGCAATATTCCGCTCTTTGGCGTGTGATCGAGAGCGAAGTTGTTCCTCTAAGTAAGCGCGAAGGTATTGGACAAATAGTCTGGTCACCAATGGCGCAAGGAGTTTTGACTGGAAAATATCTGCCTGGAAAGAAGCCTCCGATTGGATCACGAGCAACGGATAAGAAATCTGGCGCCGGAATGATTTCCCGCTGGATGCGAGATGAGGTATTGAGCGCCGTCCAAAATCTAGCTCCAATCGCGAAGGATCTCGATTTAACGATGGGTCAGTTATCGATTGCTTGGGTTCTGCAGAAT
>Ga0222712_10002550_pt1 | contig 20713 bp, 21 predicted proteins | sample C33_657DmetaG_FD_165043 | JGI IMG/M metagenome (GOLD analysis project Ga0222712, IMG submission 165043) | Estuarine water microbial communities from San Francisco Bay, California, United States - C33_657D | ecosystem: Environmental > Aquatic > Marine > Unclassified | place: USA: California... | reverse complement strand
GAACCTCGCAGATGATTATGGATTTAAGACAGATGTCACGCACTTTGCGGTTTATGGCACCTGTGCTGCATGTGCAGATAAGTAGTTCTACACTTGCAGGTATGACCGCTGTATTTGTTGAAGAGGGTCCTGATCAAGGGGCTATTTGGCATTTCGGCGAACCGTTTAAAGAAGAGAAAGCTCTCGAAGCGGGTACTGCATGGGCAGATCTCTCACACCTTAAGGTAATTTCAATTTCAGGTGTTGATCGTCTGACCTGGTTACACGATGTCACAACGCAACATCTCTCAGAACTCTCACCTGGAGTGTGGGTTGATGTGATGGTCTTAGATCCACGCGGGCATGTCGAACATCAATTTTTGTTAGTAGATGACGGCAGCACATCGTGGGCTGTTATTGCACCTGATTATTGTGAAGGTTTGCTCGGTTACTTAAACAAGATGATCTTTACACGTCAGGTTGAAGTACGCGATGCCAGCGCTGATTATGTTGTGCTGCGCGCACCGGGTGTACCTACTGATTTAGGTGGACCGTACGCACTTGTTCCACGAAGCGAACTTGATGAGATGAAGAAAGCTTTTGATGCACACGCCATGCAAGTAGGTATGTGGGCACTTGATGCCTTGCGTGTTGCAGCTGGGCGACCACGTATCGGTTTTGATACAGATCATAAATCTATTCCTAACGAGCTTGGCGTCTTAGGCAAGGCAGTTCATATGAACAAAGGCTGCTATCGCGGACAAGAGACCGTTGCAAAAGTTTTCAATCTCGGCAATCCCCCACGTCGCCTTGTGATGTTGCACCTTGATGGCAGCGCAGTTGTCATGCCAGCAACCGGTACTCCAGTAGAAAATGATGGCGTTGTTGTTGGTTTCCTCGGAACCGTAGCCCGTCATCACGAACTTGGGCCGATTGCTCTAGCTGTCATTAAGCGAACGACGCCAGTTGAGGCAGTTCTTACTGTTGGTGGGGTTAGCGCTTCGCAACAAGTCATTGTTCCTGCTTAAGATCGCTTACTCTTAACCCATGGATACGGTGACCACGGGCGCAGTTGGTGTAGTCGCAGCCCTCACTTCAGTGCTTCTCTTCTTTCTTGGTTTTCGTTCTTACCGAAAGTCGCAATCACAGAACCCTCGTACATATAAGAGAGGCAGACTTTAATGGTCTTCACAATTCCTGAAGGGTTACACCCTGATCTCAATCCGCTTGCCTGGATGGTTGGAACATGGCGCGGCAAAGGTCGCGGTGAATATCCAAACATTGAGACCTTTGAATACGCGCATGAAGTGGTCTTTAACCACGATGGTCGCCCATTTCTGAATTACTTTTCGCGCTCATGGATCATCGACGATAAGGGCGACATTCTTCGCCCAGGTGCATCAGAGGCTGGTTTCTGGCGAGTAAAGCCAAATAACGTTTTGGAAGTTGTGCTCACGCATTCAACGGGTATTGCAGAAGGTTGGGTTGGAACATTTGATGGTCCAAAGATTCAACTTGTGTTAGATCAAGGGTATTCAGCACCAACTGCAAAGATTGTGACTGCAGGTGTGCGTCTCTACGGTCTCGTTGCTGGCGAATTGTTCTTTGCTTACGACATGGCTGCAGAAGGACAAGAGTTACAAGCACATATCTGGTCATCTCTTGAAAGACAGAGCGAATGAGTACTGATGCACTGCTAGCTGAATATGTACGTGATGGAGTTGTTGAATCAACGCACCGTGGATATTTACTTGCTCTGAACTCTGATGGCAGTATTCATCGCCAATTAGGGGACGCGGATGCACTTGTCTTTCCTCGCTCAACAATTAAATCAATTCAAGCATCTGCAATGTTGCGACATGGGCTAGATCTTGAACCACGCTTGTTAGCGCTTGCTGCATCAAGTCATTCGGGTGCACGGATGCATCTTGATGGCGTGCGCGAGATATTGGCGATGGCTGGTCTCGATGAGAGCGCACTGCAGTGCTCTCTTGATCGACCACTAGGAGATGCCGAACGCAAAGCCTGGGGCGATAAGGATGCAACGCGTATCACTATGAACTGCAGCGGTAAGCATGCTGCGATGTTGCTTACCTGTGTAAAAAATAATTGGCCGATAGAAAATTACCTTGACCCAGCGCATCCGCTACAAGTTGCGTGCAAGAGTGAGCTCGAGTTGTTAGCTGGCGAAGCTGTTGCGCTGACAAGCACAGATGGTTGCGGTGCACCGCTATTTCTCTTAACAATGGCTGGCCTCGCCCGTTCAATCCGTGCAATCACCATTTCTACAGATCCAATTCACCAACGCGTTGTTGAGGCATATCGCGCGCATCCGTTGATGGTTGCAGGTGAAGCACGACTTACGACAGAGATGATGCAATCTGTTCCAGGACTATTTATGAAAGATGGTGCAGAAGCTGTTGAGGTTGCATCTTTGCCAGACGGACGCACCTTTGTATTTAAAGTCAGCGATGGCAGCCTTCGCCCTTTCCGCACACTGACACATGCCTGCCTAAAATCTTTCGGTGTCGATAGCCCATTTGAGCCTGAAAAGGTGATGGGCGGCCCTCGCGTCATCGGCACTATTCGCGCAACCTTCTAATTCGTTCTACCCTTTACATATGAATCCCCGCATCGCCACCTTGATGGTGCATACATCGCCCCTGGATCAACCAGGTGCTGGTGATGCTGGCGGTATGAATATCTATGTTGTCGAATCAGCAGAACGTATGGCTGCAATGGGTGTCTCAGTAGATATTTTCACGCGCAGACATAGCCCTGATCTGCCGGATATAGTTGAGCTTTCACCAAGTGTACGCGTACGTCATTTAGCTGTTGGCGCATACAGTGCGACAAAAGAAGAGCTGCCAGCGCTGATTCCTAATCTTTCTGATGAATTTTCAAAAGTTCTCGAGACTGAGAAATACGATGTCCTTCATTCACATTATTGGATCTCTGGAAAAGTTGCGATGCCAGTTGCAAAAAAATTTGGAATTCCGCTAGCCCACACCATGCACACAATGGCGCGAGTTAAGAATATGAACTTAGCTGAAGGTGAAAGACCTGAACCAATGATTCGTGTTCAAGGTGAAACTCAGGTCGTTGCAGCCGCAGATGCGTTGATCGCAAATACTGATGCAGAAGCGGCTAGCTTGGTTTCTCTCTATGAAGCATGTCCAGATAATGTCAGCGTGGTAAGTCCCGGAGTTGATCTCTATACATTTACCGCCGGTAATGGACGCAAAGCAGCGCGTGAAGCTATTGGTTTGCCACAAGATGCGCATGTCTTGGCTTTCGTTGGACGCATCCAGCCACATAAGGGTCCTGAAGTTTTGATTCGCGCTGTTGCAGAGATGCTTAACCATTCGCCTCATCTTCGCCCTAAGTTAATTACAGTCATTATGGGTGGAGCATCCGGTAGCGGTCTTGGCGAAGTTGAACGGTTAAAAGATTTAGTTTCATGGTTGAACATCAGCGATGTTGTTCGATTTGAGAATCCAGTTCCACGTGCGCAGATTCCACAGTGGTATCGCGCAGCTGATCTTGTCTGTGTTCCAAGTTATTCCGAGAGTTTTGGTCTTGTAGCCCTTGAAGCGCAAGCGTGCGGAACACCAGTAGTTGCAACCGCAGTCGGTGGACTTCGCACAGCAGTGGCTGACGGTATCTCTGGCGTATTAGTTGATGGTCACGATCCACGTGCCTGGTCTTCAGTATTGGCCCGTCTCATCCAAGAACCGCAGCGTCGCGTACTTCTTTCGATGGGTGCAATCGAACATGCATCACACTTTGGTTGGGATGCAACGGCTCGTGGAACACTTGATATTTACGACCGCATCATTGCAACGTCTGCCTCTGCCCGCAAAATTATTGGATAACCGTGGCACTTAATACTGTTGATGTAATCTCCGCATTTTTAGCTGATCACAGCCTTGAATACGATCGCCCTTCAGAGCATACATTTCTTGTCACTCTTCCTGGCCAGACAAAGTTAGCAACACATTGCGCATTAGTGGTCGGCGATCACACCTTAAGTATTAACGCTTTTGTGATCCGTAAACCTGATGAAAATGCAGGTGATGTACATGCTTGGTGCATGGCAAAGAACGCTGCAATGTATGGAATCGCATTTGCCACTAACGAACTCGGAGATATCTATCTGGTAGGTCGATTGCCATTGGCTGCCGTCAATGGAGTAGAGCTCGATCGTTTGTTGGGCTCTGTGATGCAATATGCCGATAGCTCATTTAATCCACTTCTTGAACTTGGATTTTCTAATGCAATTCGTCGCGAGTGGGCTTGGCGAGTCAGCCGCGGAGAATCGCTAGCAAATCTTGAGGCATTCAAGCACCTGATTTAATTGAATGCATCTAATTGCTTTAGGATGTACCTATGAATCTCATCCTCCTGCGCCACGGCGAATCTGAATGGAATGCCAAGAATCTCTTTACCGGTTGGGTCGATGTCAGACTTTCAGCAAAGGGTGAAGAAGAGGCAAAGCGCGGTGGAGTTCTTATACGCGAACAGAACCTTCTGCCCGATGTAGTTCACACATCTTTGTTGCGTCGTGCAATCACTACATCACAGCTTGCTTTAGATAATTGCGATCGTCATTGGGTTCCGGTGAAACGATCATGGCGTTTAAATGAGCGCCATTACGGTGCGCTACAAGGAAAAGATAAAGCGCAGACTTTGGCCGAATATGGCGAGGAGCAATTCATGCTCTGGCGGCGCTCATTTGATGTGCCACCTCCGCCTATTGAAGATGGCTCTGAATACTCACAAGATACTGATCCTCGCTACAGCGATTTAGGCGCAGATCTTCCACGCACCGAGTGCCTTAAAGATGTTGTCACACGCATGTTGCCGTATTGGCACGAATCTATTGTTCCTGATTTAAAGGCTGGCAAAACAGTTCTTGTTACAGCGCACGGAAATTCACTGCGCGCACTTGTAAAGCACCTTGATGGCATCAGCGATGAAGATATCGCAGGGCTAAATATTCCAACCGGAATTCCTCTGCACTATGCACTCAACGAAGATCTCACACCTACAGTTAAAGGTGGAAAGTATTTAGATCCAGCTGCTGCAGCGGACGCCATTAAGGCAGTTGCAAATCAGGGAAAGAAGTAAAAGTTACGCAGTTGGTTTCTGTTCGGATGCGTACTCGCCTTTAACTAGGAAGTAGACGCGACGAGCTGTTGAAACTGCGTGGTCTGCGCAACGCTCGTAGTAGCGACCTAGCAATGTCATATCAATTGCTGTTTCGATTCCGTATGACCAAGAGTCATCCATCAAAATTGTAAAGAGTTGTCGGTGCAGAAGATCCATCTCATCATCATCAGTTTCCAGCTCAACTGCAGCCTTAAGATCTTGAGTTTTAATTACATGTGTTGCCTTATCAATAATCTTGCCAGCAATATCCCCCATGGATTGGATCGTTGCTGTGAGCTCTGTTGGAACAGCCGCTGATGGATAACGCATACGTGCAATCTTGGCGATGTGATGGCCGAAATCGCCCATGCGTTCCAAATCTGCGCTCATGCGAAGTGAGGTAACTAGGGTGCGTAGATCTCGCGCAACTGGTTGCTGGCGAGCCATGATATCGATTGCACTTGCTTCGAGGTCATGCTGCATAGCATCAATACGATCGTCATCTGCGATGACTTTCTCAGCAAGTTTCAAATCTGTAGTTAAGAGCGCAGTAGTTCCTTCGCGCATCGCCAAAGAGACCAATTGGCCCATCTCAACGAGGGAGGCTGTAATGGCATCTAATTCATCATGAAAGGCGTCACGCATGGAGGAGAGTTTACTAGCCATGTTGGGTTCTTTGCGGGAATTAGGTGAACGGAGCTTGAATACGATCTTAAGAGATCGTATTTATGCGGGATTTCCTTCATAATCATTTTCGCTCTCCCTACATAGTGCCTACGATAAGGCCATGGGCATCTGGCGAGATAGATCGAAAAATAGTATGGATGCGCCCTCGATTTCGCCGAGTTTGATTGGACTCCTGAACAATATCGATGCAGAATTTTTGATCATTGCCCCTGGCGAAGTTGTCCTTCAATCGTCACCAGGTGTCTCTTCTCTCGGAGTTGTTAAAGATTCGACAGTTACTTCATATCCACTTCTCAATCTGATTCGTACTTCACGACGCAATAAAGAGAGACTTGAAGAGACCATTGAATTGCCGCGAGGACCGATCGGCGGTGGAACCCATGATTTATTGGTGCGAGTTGCACCACTGGGTGAGCAGGATTTGATGGTGGTTTTGATTTTTGATGATTCAGAATTCAACCGCCTTAATTCGATGCGCCGAGATTTTGTTGCAAATATTTCCCACGAGCTAAAGACTCCAATTGGAGCGCTATCAATACTTTCTGAAGCTGTTCTTGAGGCAAGTAATGACCCGGAAGCAATCAAGAATTTCGCATCGCGCATGCAGATAGAGGCAACTCGGCTCTCTGATCTCGTACAAGAGATTATTAATCTTTCACGCTTGCAAGATGAAGACCCTTTAAAAAACGCTGCCATCTGGAATCTCTCATCCGTAGTCCAAGAAGCAATTGATGAGTCGCGCCTCGCTGCCGACAAGCGTCAGATCGAAATTGTCTTCCAAGAGATTGAGCCATGCTTTGCTCTAGGCGATCGAAGTCAGTTACTGATGGCTGTAAGTAATCTCATCGAAAATGCAATTAACTACAGTTCAAACGGAACACGTGTGGGAATTTCTGTCTCTCATAATGGAAGTCTCTCTGAAATTTCAGTCACCGATCAAGGAGTCGGAATTCCGGAGAAAGATTTGGAGCGAATTTTCGAGAGGTTCTATCGTGTAGATCCTGCACGTTCTCGCGAAACTGGTGGAACAGGACTAGGTTTATCAATTGTGAAACACGTTGCGGCCAATCATGGCGGAGATATCACTGTGTGGAGCCACGAAGGACATGGCAGCACATTTACAATCAGACTTCCATATTTGTCCGAGGAAAATGCTCAATCCAGCAAAGGAGAGGCAGAGTGACAAAGATATTAGTAGTTGAAGATGAGACCTCATTTTCAGAGGCACTGAAGTATCTCCTTGGCCGCGAAGGTTTTGATGTGGTCGTAGCTGAGACCGGAACGCATGCACTAGAAATTTTTGATGAGACAAACCCAGATCTTCTGCTGCTTGATCTCATGCTCCCGGGCGTATCCGGTACTGAAGTCTGTCGGACGATACGTAGTAAATCTGAGGTACCAATAATTATGCTCACTGCCAAAGATTCTGAGATCGACAAGGTGGTTGGGCTGGAAATTGGCGCAGATGATTATGTAACTAAGCCGTACTCTTCACGAGAACTTATTGCTCGTATTCGTGCCGTTCTTCGCAGAAATGCCGATCCAAGCGAACGGGCCGAGTCGAGTTCACTGTTCACCGCTGGTCCAGTGACACTTGATACCGAACGCCATATTGTGACAATTAATGGTCAAGTGGTTGCATTTCCGCTTAAAGAGTTTGAACTACTCGAGTATCTCTTGCGCAACATTGGCCGCGTCTTGACCCGCACCCAGATCATTGATCGCGTCTGGGGCAGCGACTACGTCGGTGATACCAAGACGCTCGATGTTCACATTAAGCGTCTTCGCGCAAAGATTGAAGCAGACCCAGCCAACCCAGTCTTTATTCAGACTGTGCGCGGACTTGGCTACAAGATGGAGAGTAAGTAATTACTCAGTAACTGTTGCTGTATCTGCAGTTGTTAGCTGTGCACCAGAGATCACATTTTTAAAGTCATCACGCTTATCGCGGATGATAACTTCAGCGTTTACAAATCCTGCCTTTGCAAAGCCAAGTGAAACAGTTACATGTGTTCCAGGCTTGGGATTTGCGCCAGCAAATACTGCTTTGGCATTTGCTTGTTCACCTTCGAAGAAGAGTGGCTTATTAGGTAACAACATAACTTCACCAGACAAGGTTGCCTGCACTCCCTGCACTGAAAAACCGAGAAGCTGATCAGATTCAGTGCCTTGATTGATAATTGTTGCAACAACAACTGCTGCACCATCACCAGTATCTACAAGCGTTAAATTCACAACGCGAATCTCGCTGCCGTTCTCTTTAATCGTAATCTCTTGGCCGTCTGTAACACGAGTAATCATTCGTGTTGCAGCAGTTTGTCCTGCACCACAACCACTCATTAGTAATGAGAATGCAAGGGCAGATGTAATGACAATTGTTTTGCGGCGCATGTGCAGATTCTCTCATGTCGATCTGGGAAAAACGAAACTCAGCAAATTGTCAAGTGCTAATTACGCATGGAACTAGTCACATTTTCGCTCTTAGTGCTCGGGTTTTATCTGTCGGTGAGGGCTGGTAGAATTGACCCTCTAGCGAAGGGCAACACATGACATTTAAGGTCGGCGAAACCGTTGTTTATCCTCATCACGGAGCAGCTCTTATCGAGGCAATCGAAACTCGAGTTATTAAGGGTGAAGAGAAGACCTACCTCGTTCTGAAGGTTGCACAAGGCGATCTCACTGTTCGCGTTCCTGCAGAGAATGTTGATCTCGTCGGTGTCCGTGATGTTGTTGATAGCGCCGGACTAGATCGCGTATTTAGCGTTCTTCGTCAACCATATACAGAAGAGCCAACAAACTGGTCACGCCGTTACAAGGCCAACCTAGAAAAGCTTGCTTCTGGTGATGTTATTAAGGTCGCTGAAGTTGTTCGCGATCTCTACCGTCGCGATCTTGATCGTGGACTTTCTGCTGGAGAAAAGCGCATGCTTTCAAAGGCGAAGCAGATCCTCGTTTCAGAGCTCGCACTTGCTGAGCACACAGATGAAATTAAAGCTGCAACAATTCTTGATGAGGTTCTTGCTTCCTAACGCTTATCTCCTGAAGAAAGAAGTCCCGATGATCGCCGCCATCATTGCTGCAGCAGGTAGTGGCGAACGTTTCGGAAGCACAATTCCCAAAGCGCTCATCTCACTCGGAGATCGCACACTCATTGAACATGCCTTGGCATCGCTTTCAGCTGTTGTCGACGAAATCGTAATCACAGCACCTGCTGGTTATGAAGAAGCAATCCGCACGCTCGCATCAGATCGTGCCATCGTTGTTACTGGTGGATCCACTCGCAGCGAAAGCGTTCGCATCGGATTAGCTGCCATATCTCCAACTGCCCAATATGTTTTAGTACATGATGCAGCTCGCGCACTGGCAAGTAGTGATTTGGCCCGACGCGTTATCGCGGCTTTGAAATCTGGTGATGTCGCTGTAATTCCGGGGCTGCCACAAGTTGATACTGTCAAAGTTGTTGACGCTAACGGTTACGTCACTGCTACTCCAGATCGCGCACCACTCCGCCGCGTACAGACACCACAAGGTTTTGCATACGATCTTTTAACGAAGGCCCACGCAAGTGCATCTGATGCAACAGATGACGCTGCTCTAGTTGAACAACTCGGCGCTCGGGTTAAAGTCATTGCAGGCGAAGAACGTGCCATCAAGATTACGACTCCATCAGATTTAGCAACAGCCTTGCAATTCCTCGGCAATACTCATGATTTCTCAACTGGAGTTGGTGTCGATGCTCATGCATTCGCTGATGGTCGCCCACTTCATCTAGCTGGTCTTTTCTGGCCAGATGAAACAGGTGTTGAAGGACATTCAGATGGTGATGTCGCAGCACATGCAATTTGTGATGCACTCTTTGCCGCTTCCAACCTCGGAGATCTTGGCAGCAACTTTGGAACTTCCCGTCCAGAATATGCCGGTGCAAGTGGCGCACAGTTATTGCAAGAGAGTGCTCGCCTTGTGCATGCAGCTGGATATTCAATCTCGCATGTCTCAGTGCAAATCATTGGCAACCGCCCAAAAATCGGTGCACGACGAGTCGAGGCGATTGCCGCACTTTCTGCAGCCCTTGGTGGTGCCGATGTTGCTCTTCTTGCAACGACAACTGATGGACTTGGCCTTACAGGTGAAGGCAAAGGCATTGCTGCTATTGCTTCTGCGTTGATTACCAAGAATTAATCAGTTTCTTCACAAGGTAGACTTGGCTCATGAGTTCGCTATCGTTATATGACACCCTTACGCGAATCACTTCTCCCTTTGTTCCACTTAAGGCCGGTGAAGTGGGGATTTATCTCTGCGGCGCCACAGTGCAAGCACCTCCACATATTGGCCATGTTCGCTCTGGAGTGAACTTCGACATTTTGCGTCGTTGGCTTACCAAGAGCGGTTATAGCGTCACTTTTATCCGTAACGTTACAGATATCGATGACAAGATTTTGCATAAGGCTGTCCATGAAGAGATGCCGTGGTGGGCGTTAGCGATGAAGTACGAGCGTGCATTTAGCGATGCTTACGCAGCCCTAAACGTTTTGCCTCCTACCTATGAACCACGTGCAACGGGCCATGTCACTCAGATGATCGAGCTGATGCAGATCTTGATCGAACGCGGTGCCGCTTATGCTCCAGGTAACGGCGATGTTTATCTTGAGGTTCGCAAATTAAAGTCTTACCTTACGCTCTCGCGTCAGCACGTTGATGATTTACAGAGTGCTGCCGATGCCGATGAAACTTTTAAGAAAGATTCGCGTGACTTTGCGTTATGGAAAGCAGCCAAAGCTGGTGATCCATCTTGGCCAACACCATGGGGACCAGGACGACCTGGTTGGCACCTCGAATGTTCTGCCATGGCGCATGCCTACTTAGGCGAGAGTTTTGATATTCATGGCGGTGGACTTGATTTGATTTTCCCTCATCACGAGAACGAGATTGCACAATCAGAAGCAGCAGGTTATGGATTTGCAAAGCGTTGGTTACATAACGCGTGGGTTACAGCTTCTGGTGAGAAGATGAGTAAGTCACTTGGTAACTCACTACAAGTACAAGAGTTACTCAAGAGTGTTCGTGGAATTGAACTTCGTTGGTATTTAGGTAGCGCGCATTACAGATCAATGCTTGAGTTTTCACACGAAGCACTTGCCGAGTCTGCAATTGCATTTGGTCGTATTGAATCCTTCCTAAATCGCTCTGTTGAAATTCTCGGTGTTGTACCTACCCCTGTGATCAGTGATGGTTTTGCGGCTGCGATGAATGATGATTTAGCTGTCCCGCAAGCACTTGCGGGTATTTCCGAGGCGCTACGTCTTGGAAATATTGCAATTACTGCAGGCGATAAGGTCGGTATCGCAAATTCAGCAAACGAGATTCGAGGTGCGCTGGAAGTTCTTGGCTGCGATCCATTTGATATCGCTTTTGCAGCAGCCGGTGGATCGGAAGATTTCACTGCCGCCCTTGATGGAACCATTAAATTAGCTCTCGAACAGCGTGAAGCGGCACGAGTACGGAAAGATTTCGCTGCAGCCGATGCGATTCGTGATGGCTTGATAGCACTTGGAATTACTATTGAAGATAGCGCACAAGGGCCACGATGGTCGATCACACGAAGTGAGAGTAAATAAATGGCCGGTAATTCAAAACCACGTGGCGCAGTTCGCGGATCAAAGAAGGGTCCTTCATCAGGATCCGGTGGAAACAATAAGCGACGCCTTGAAGGTAAAGGACCAACACCGAAGGCTGAAGACCGTCCTTATCACGCAGCTGCAAAGCGAAAGAAAGCGGCTGAGAAGAAGGATGGAAAGCGCGGCGGAACCTCATCACCACGCGCTGCAGTTTCTCCTCGTGGTCGTAGCGAGAAGCCAAAGGGCGAGATTGTTTCTGGTCGTAACGCCGTTCTTGAAGCACTTCGCGAAAATGTTCCAGCCCTTGAGCTTATTGTTGCGCGCAGCATCGATGTTGATGATCGCGTTGCAGAATCTCTCAAGTTAGCGCTACACCACGGCCTTAATATCCGCGAAGTACATCGTGCCGAGATTGAAAACATCAACGCCAATAGCCAAGGAATTATTCTGGCGATTAAGCCTTATCAGTATTCAAGTTTCCAAGAGATTGCAGAGCAAGCAAATCATCCGATGATGATCATCGCACTCGATGGCGTGACAGATCCTCGTAACCTTGGTGCAATTGTTCGTAGTGCATCAGCCTTCGGTGCTGCAGGAGTTGTTATGACTGAGCGTCGTGCCGCTGCAATGACTGCCGCTGCATGGAAATCATCGGCTGGAGCTGCAGCCCGCCTACGCGTTGCACAAGTAACAAACCTTGCTCGCACTATTGAGGATGCCCAGAAATTGGGTTGTTTTGTAGTCGGTCTTGATGGAGAAGCCGATGTGACTTTGAGCGAGATGAAGGTTGCAAAGGAACATTTAATGATCGTTGTGGGCAGCGAAGGAAAAGGACTTTCACGTCTTGTGCGTGAAAAGTGCGATCTCGTTGTCTCAATTCCAATTATGGCAAGCACAGAATCTCTCAATGCAAGCGTTGCAACATCAATTGCGATGTTCTGGGTAGATGAGCAGCGTCGTAAGAAGTAGGCAGAACTGAACATGATCTATAACCGTTTTGTAGTCTGTGGTGATTCCTACAGCGAGGGAATGACCGATGAGATCATCGATGGCCACTACCGCGGATGGGCTGATCGAGTTGCAGATGGCTTAGCTAAAAAGTCGCCAATATTTACATATGCGAATTTGGCCGTCCGAGGAAAGTTGTTGCCGCAGGTTATTGAAGACCAAGTTCCGATCGCACTTTCATATGTAACTGGTCCCGACACGCTGATTTCTTTTCACGCAGGTGCAAATGATGCTCTGCGTCCAGGGTTTGATCCAGTGTTAGCAAAAGAGAGATACCAAAGTACGGTGCGTAAATTGGCTGCAAGTGGCGCCACCATCATGCTCTTTACCGTTCTTGAAGATACCGGCAACTCAGGGCGAGGCTCAAAACTTTGGCAAGAGCGATTTGGAACATTTAACAAAGGTGTACGTGAAATTGCGACAGAAGTTGGTGCCATTATCGTAGATGCGAATCAAGAACGCTTCTTTAGTGACAAGCGATTTTTAGCATTTGACCGACTGCACTTAAATGCTATGGGACATAGCCGTTGCGCAGATGCTGTTCTCGAAAAACTTGGATATGAATTTGATCCAGGTTGGCGCACGCCACTTCCACCGGCTAAACCGACACCTTGGATTAAAGAACGCGCAATAGGTGTGATCTGGTTCTTTACATTTGCACTGCCTTGGATAATTCGACGTCTACGTGGTCGCTCATCAGGTGACGGGCGTCTATGCAAGTATCCAACGCCTATTTCGTGGCCGAAAAAGTAGCCATTTATAAGGCGATTTTCAAAATAGCCTTTCCCCTGCAATAATTACGCCTCGTTGCATCTGGTGCAACACGCCTCCCTAGCTCAGTGGTAGAGCATCCGCCTTGTAAGCGGAATGTCGTCAGTTCAATCCTGACGGGGGGCTCCACTCATAACCGAAAGGATCGATGAGATGAATAACGAAACATTCGATACTTCTAAATTCGCCGATCTCATCAACGCTAACTCCGAATACGTTGAGTCATTCAAATACAGCGAACTCACCGGATCGGCAGCCCGCGGGCTAGCAATTGTTACTTGTATGGATTCACGTATTAATCCACTTTCAGTTGTCGGCATGCGATCAGGAGATGCCAAGATTTTGCGTAACGCAGGAGCTCGAGTAACAGAGGATGTGCTGCGAACTCTCGTTCTCGCCACTTACCTACTTAACGTTGATCGTATTCTTGTGATGCCACATACTGATTGCCGGATGGCGCAGAGTGAAGAATCAAATATCCACGAACTTATCGATAGCAAATTTGGAGTAGATACACGCAGCCTCGAATTTCGTGTGACTAGAGATCAAGAGTCTGCCCTCAAGACAGATATCACTCGTGTTCGTGCCTACCCATTGATTCGTAAAGGCGTATCCGTAGCAGGTGCAATATACGATGTAAAAACTGGAAAGATAGACTTCAAGAACTTCTAAGCTCAAGAATTCTAAAGACTAGGATTTGTGCGCTTATAAGGCATGCGCGTTACTGGATAACTCAAATCGCCTAAGAAATCTTCAATCAACGCCTGCACAATGGCAGGCTTTTCTTTTACCAATCCGTGAGAAGTTCCTGGGACTATCGCAAGTTGTCCCAGAGGCAGTTTTTCAAAGAGATCAATGGTGTGTTCATGGCGGACTACATCGTCATCGCCTGCCATCACAAGTACAGGACACTGGATTAAGGCGATGTCCTCGGCTGGGATGTTGGGCTCAACGTTCCAGATCGCATTCATCTTTTTTATTTTCTCATCAAGAGTATGTGGAGCATCAGGTGATGTGGCGGCGTATTCATCACGATCTTCCTGAGCTATATTGCCATCAAATTCTGGTAGAGGATGTATACCGCTGTGATGATAATTTCCGGCGATAGAGACAATTGATTTAACGAGATCTGGGCGCTTGATCGCAACCATCAACGCGATAATCGCACCATCGCTATAACCAATTAAGTGAGCCGGTTCTTTAACAACATCTTCAAGATACACAATTGCTTCGTTGGTCTGAAAATCAAAGTGGAAGCTACCGTGACGATCACCAGTGAAACCATGCCCAGTGCGATCGTAGCCAAAGGTATGAAAAGAATCTTCGACAGCTGGGAGAATCTGCGCATCCCAATGCGATGTTTGGCTTAGTCCTCCGTGCAGTAATACGACTGCTTCACCATCATGTGGCCACTCGTATGAAAATACTTGATGCCCACGTAGATCGATGTAGCTAGCCATCTTTACATGCTATCCATAATGTGACGATTACCGCGATCAAAGGTGAGGTAGTTCCACGTCCAATCAGCGATTGTGCCGATTTTGTTTCTTCCGCCCAAGAGGTAGAACAAGTGCAACCAGAGCCAGGCATACCAAGCTGGAATTCCTGCCATTTTAAAATTACCGACCTGCACAACTGCTTTGTGGCGACCGATGGTTGCCATTGATCCCTTATCGCGGTATTTAAATGAAGTGAGTGCTTTTCCCGCAGCCATACGAAGAATTTGATCTGCAACAAATCGTCCTTGTTGCATAGCAACGGGTGCAACTTGCGGCAAGAAGCGCCCATCTTCATCTTTTGCTCCAGAGATATCTCCAATGGCCCAGACATATGGATAATGAGAAACAGCCAACGTTGGATCAACTTCAATGCGTGTTCTATCTAATGGGAGATTAAGCGTCGCTCCTGCCGGCTCGCCCTTAACACCAGCAGCCCAAATTGTTACTTCAGATGGAATTGAATCCGCACCTTTCACCAAAATGCTACGAGGTTTAACTTCTTGTACAGCGGTATTAAGTTTTACAATCACGCCCATCTTTTCAAGATCGCGTTGTGCGCGGGCAGAGAGTTTCTCTGAGAACATCGGCAGGATTCGTGGCCCCGCTTCGATGAGATAGATATCCATATGCTCGGATGCATGTTGGTGATCATTGCGCAGCGGTCCACGCACAAGTTCTGAAATCGCACCTGCCATCTCAACACCGGTTGGCCCGCCGCCAATAACTGAGATACTTAAACGGGTGTTATCTTCAAAGCGACAGAGATCTTCAAAACGTCTCATAATCTCGGCACGGATAGCAATAGCTTCATGAACGTTCTTCATCCCAAGTCCGTATTCGGCAACTCCAGGAATCCCAAAATCATTTGTGGCAGAGCCAAGAGCAACAACGAGGTGATCAAATTCTAAATTTTCACTCGAATCAAGTTTGATCGATTTATTTTTGTGATCAACAGCCAGAGGAGATCCCATGCGAAACTTGATTCCTTTTTTATTGAGCACTCCACGAACAGGATGGGCGACGTGGTCGGCAGCTAATCCAGCAGTTGAGACCTGATAGAGGAGAGGTAGGAAAGTCTGGTAATTATGTCTATCGACAACAGTGACATCAGCCTTTCCAGCCAAAGCGCGCGCTGTTGCAAGGCCGCCAAAGCCTGCACCAAGGATGACTACGCGAGGTCGTGTGGAAGTTGCCATGAGTGCAGTCTAGGCTCTGTGCTATGAATTCGAAGAGTGAAAACCGCCTCTATCTCGTCACAGGTGCATCTGGATATGTTGGCGGGCGATTAGTTCGCGACCTTTTGCAAGATGGGTGGGCTGTACGAATTCTCGTGCGTGATCGACGCAAAATTTCCGGACAACCGTGGGCAGAAGCAGTCGATGTTGTTGAAGGAAACGCAAATAATCTTGCGGATTTAGAGCGAGCACTCAGGGGAGTTCATACCGCGTACTACTTGCTTCACTCAATTAATGCCGGAACACAATTTGATGAAGTAGAAGCTGAGATGGCAAAGAACTTTGCCGATGCCAGCTCGAAGTGCGGCGTAAGCCAGATTATGTATCTAGGTGGAATTGCAAATGATGAAAATCGCAGTAAGCACCTAGCATCACGCATGAATACCGGTGCAATTTTAGGTGCCGGATCAGTACCGGTACTGGAGCTACGTGCCGGAATCATTATCGGTAGCGGATCAGCTTCTTTTGAGATGTTGCGCCATCTCACACATCGCCTGCCGATTATGACCACCCCTAAGTGGGTCTCAAACCGTACGCAGCCAATTGGTATTCGAGATGTGCTCTACTACTTAAGACAGTGTGCAAAGCTAGAGACCCCAGTCAATCAAGTCTTTGATATTGGTGGCCCACAAGTACTTTCCTACGCCGACATGATGCAGAAATTTGCAGCACTCTCTGGCCTACGCAGGCGTTTGATTATTCAGGTACCAGTGCTCACACCTAAGCTCTCTAGCCTTTGGATTGGTTTTGTAACACCTGTTCCAATTTCATTGGCAAAACCACTTGTTGAATCATTGATCAGCGAAGTCGTTGCAGATCCAAATAAATCTATCGACACTCTCATTCCAAAGCCGGCAGAAGGTTTGCTCACTGTTGAAGAAGCGATTGGTTTGGCGTTGACGCGTACAGCCGAACATAGCGTTGATACACGCTGGTCTGACGCTGCTTTCCCGACGGCCCCGTGGCAGAAGGCGCAGAGTGATCCTGACTGGGCAGGTGAAATGATGTTGCGTGATCTTCGCGTGGCAAGGACAGACGTTCCTGCCGAACTTATCTGGCAACAGATTGAACATATTGGTGGAGATAACGGTTGGTTCGGTGCTGGCTGGCTCTGGTATTTACGTGGCTTACTCGATCGCATGTTGGGCGGCGTTGGTCTGCGTCGTGGACGACGCGATCCAGAACAATTGCGACTTGGAGATAGTGTTGATTTTTGGCGAGTAGATGAACTTGTAAAGGGTTCAGTACTACGACTTTATGCAGAGATGATTCTGCCTGGTAAGGCTTGGCTTGAATTTAAAGTCTATGAAGAAGATGGCAAAACTGTATTGCGCCAAGAAGCACAGTTTGCACCGCGTGGATTAGGCGGCCAGTTGTATTGGTATGCCGTGCTCCCATTTCACGTCTTTGTTTTTCCAACAATGATTCGAAACATCATTAAGAGTGCGCGCAAAGAGAGCTTAAAGCGCAGTGCATAAGTTCACTCCTGAGGTCGAAGCACTGGCCAATGAGATTTTGGCCTATAGCCTAGAGCGCCTTAAATCAGATCCACCACTTGATGGCCCACGCTCTGCAGCTGATCTCTTTGCAGAAGTCGGTAACACAATTACCAAACGCGGATTAGGTGGAAGAGCAGCACTCGGCATCTTTACTGAAGTTTTAGCAAAAGCGTGTATCTCAACAGATCATCCACGTTATCTGGCATACATCCCTTCAGCTCCAAGTGAGTACGCAAGCCTCTTTGATCTTGTAGTAGGTGCAAGTGCTCTCTACGGTGGATCTTGGCAAGAAGGAGCGGGCGCAGTCTTTGCCGAAAACCAAGCGCTGCGCTGGTTATCTGATTTAGCGGGCCTTCCTGAAAGTGCCGGTGGAGTATTTGTGCAGGGTGGAACAATTGGAAATCTCTCAGCACTTGTCACAGCGCGAGAAGATGCACGTGCAAAATTTCCTGATGTAACCAAGTGGGCTATTGCGTGCAGCTCAGAGGCACATTCATCGATTACCACGGCAGCCAAAATCATGGATGTTGAGCTGGTAAAGATTGCACCGCGTGAAGATCTTCGTATTCATGGTGAAGACATTGCCGCAGCGATCGATCAATATCACAGCACAAATGTGGGTCGAATCTGCGCAGTCGTTGCCACATCTGGAACAACAAACCTTGGCGTGATTGATGATCTCGTAGGAGCTGGCAAGGCTGCCCGTGATCGAAATATTTGGTTCCATGTCGATGGCGCATATGGTCTTGCTGGTTTATGCGCGCCATCCGTGCGACCACAATTTAACGGTATCGAGCTTTGTGATTCATTTATTGTCGATCCACATAAGTGGCTCTTTGCACCGTATGACGCGTGCGCACTTGTCTATCGCAACCCTGAAATTGCGCGCACGACACATACACAACATGCAACTTATCTAGAATCCTTACACGATGGCTCGTGGAGCCCTTCAGATTACGCAATTCAGTTAACTCGCCGCACACGTGGTCTGCCGTTCTGGTTCTCACTTGCAGCAGCTGGTACCGACGCCTATCGCGATGCCGTTGAAGAATCTCTCACCGTTGCTAAGAATGCAGCCGATTTGATACGCGCACATCCGCGCCTTGAACTATTGCGCCAACCAGATCTTTCCATCGTTGCATTTACTCGAACCGGGTGGAGCAGAGATGAGTACCAAAAGTGGAGCGATCAACTACTCGAAGATCAGATTGGTTTTGTAACACCTTCATCTCATCAGGGCCAGACAATTCTTCGTTTTGCAATCGTTAACCCATGGACCACGATGGCCGATATTGATGCAATTTTGGCAACCCTGTAAATCCCACAATTTCACCTGACCATCTATTACGATTGCCAATATGTCAGCACTTGAGAGCAACCAGAGCGCTAATACCAGCGCGACTTTGAGCGACCTCGAATTCCGAATTCTTGAATTCGAACGCAGCTGGTGGCGCTTTGCCGGTGCTAAAGAGAGCGCGATCAAAGAGCTCTTCGACTTGAGCGCTCCTCGTTACTATCAAATTCTCAATGATCTGATTGACCGCCAGGATGCTCTCGAGGCCTCTCCTATGCTCGTAAAGCGCCTTCGCCGCCTGCGCGATGCCCGCACATCAGCCCGCACCACCCGCTAGCGCTCGCTAAATACCTTCAACAGCCCCTCGTTTTGCACCTCGGAATAGAAGGCCGTAGATTTGGCGTTAGCACTCAAAGGTCGAGAGTGATAAGTCGGCCTCACATGAACCATCACGCACGAAGGAGCAAAACCCATGGCAAAGCAGATTGCCTTTAACGAAGAAGCCCGTCGCGGATTAGAGCGCGGTATGAACGTATTAGCGGATGCAGTCAAGGTAACCCTCGGACCTCGCGGACGTAATGTTGTCCTCGAGAAGAAGTGGGGCGCCCCAACAATTACCAACGACGGCGTATCAATTGCCAAAGAGATCGAACTAGATGATCCATGGGAAAAGATTGGCGCAGAGCTCGTTAAGGAAGTTGCTAAGAAGACAGATGATGTCGCAGGCGATGGAACAACAACCGCAACAGTTTTGGCACAGGCACTTGTCCGCGAAGGTCTACGTAACGTAGCCGCCGGTTCAAACCCAATGGCACTCAAGCGCGGGATTGAAAAGGCAGTCGATGCAATCGTGGCAGAGCTTGCTGCGATGGCAAAGAATGTTGAGACAAAAGAGCAGATCGCAGCAACAGCATCTATCTCGGCAGCCGATACAACAATCGGTGAGATGATCGCAGAAGCTATGGATAAGGTCGGCAAGGAAGGCGTTATCACCGTTGAAGAGTCAAATACATTCGGCCTTGAGCTCGAGCTCACCGAAGGTATGCGCTTTGATAAGGGTTATATCTCGCCATACTTTGTTACCGATACAGATCGCATGGAAGCTGTTCTAGAAGATCCATATATCTTGATCGCTAACTCAAAGATTGCAAACATTAAGGATCTCGTCCCACTTCTTGAAAAGGTGATGCAGGCTGGAAAGCCAATTGCGATCATCGCAGAAGATGTAGAAGGCGAAGCACTCGCTACCTTGGTAGTAAATAAGATCAAGGGAACATTCCGTTCAGTAGCTGTTAAGGCTCCAGGTTTTGGAGATCGTCGCAAGGCGATGCTGCAAGACATTGCAATCCTTACCGGTGCCACAGTGGTTTCAGAAGAAGTTGGCCTCAAGCTCGAAAGCGCTGGCATTGAACTTCTCGGTCGCGCTCGCAAGGTAGTTGTCTCTAAGGAAGAGACCACAATCGTTGAAGGACTCGGCGATGAGGCTGCAATCAAGGGTCGCGTTGCACAGATTCGCTCAGAGATCGAGAAGTCAGATTCTGATTACGATCGTGAGAAGCTACAAGAGCGCCTTGCCAAGCTTGCAGGCGGAGTTGCTGTCATCAAAGCAGGAGCTGCAACTGAGGTAGAACTCAAAGAGCGTAAGCACCGCATCGAAGATGCTGTACGTAACGCAAAGGCTGCAGTAGAAGAAGGCATCGTCGCCGGTGGTGGCGTTGCACTCTTGCAGGCAGGAACAGCAGCATTTAAGAAGTTGAAGCTCGAAGGAGACGAAGCAACTGGTGCAAAGATTGTTGAAGTTTCTATCGAAGCACCACTGAAGCAGATTGCAATCAACGCAGGGCTTGAAGGCGGAGTCATCGTTGAGAAAGTACGTAACCTTGAATCAGGTCACGGACTAAACGCTGCAACAGGTGAGTACGTCGACATGATCAAGGCTGGCATCATCGATCCAGCTAAGGTCACACGTTCTGCA
>Ga0222712_10002549_pt1 | contig 20715 bp, 17 predicted proteins | sample C33_657DmetaG_FD_165043 | JGI IMG/M metagenome (GOLD analysis project Ga0222712, IMG submission 165043) | Estuarine water microbial communities from San Francisco Bay, California, United States - C33_657D | ecosystem: Environmental > Aquatic > Marine > Unclassified | place: USA: California... | reverse complement strand
CCCATGGCGGCACCATCGCCGTGTCCAGCGAGGTCGGCAAGGGCACCGTCTTCGTCGTCCGTCTGCCGAAGGCCTGATCAGACCGTCGCCAGAACGCGCTGCTTGATCTCGGCGACGGGCATCGCGTTGAGCAGGACGGGCGAGAGGCGGTTCTCGTTGATCAGCGGAAGGGCCGTGAGGCGCTCGCTGAGGACGAGGTTGCGATTCGCGGCCACTTCGTCGACGCGGTCCACCGGGGTGAAGCGCGGGGTCGACTTGAGGACCTCCGGGTTCGTGCGGATGAGCTCGCCGATGGCCAGCACGACTTCGGCGAAGCGATCGAGCTCCGTCTTCGTGTAGGACTCCGTCGGTTCGATCATCAGTCCGAAGACCTCGGGGAACGCGACGGTCGGGGCGTGGAAGCCGAAGTCGAGGAAGAGCTTGCCGACGCGGGCGATGATGCCCGCGCGCGGGATGCCGGCGGCCTCGATGCGTTTGAAGTCCTCCTCGGTGAGGGTGAGGATGAACTCGTGCATGCGCGGCACGCCGTCGGCCGCGGCGGGGAGCGACGGGAAGGACTTGCCCAGCTTGGAGAAGAGGTAGCGGCTGGAGAGCACGGACATCGCGGCCATGCGGCGGACGCCTTCCTTGCCGAGGCGCTGCAGGTAGGTGTAGACGCGCACCTTATGGGCGAAGTTGCCCCAGTGGCGGTGGAAGGAGCCGATGCTGTGCTTCGGCTTCACGGCCACGTAGGTGTCGCCGCGCTTCTCGATCTGGAAGCCCGGGAGGAAGTCCACGAGGCGTTCGGACACGGCCACGATGCCGTCGCCGGGGCCGCCTCCGCCGTGGGGGACGGTCCAGGTCTTGTGCAGGTTGTTGTGGACCGCGTCGACGCCGAGGGCGCCGAGGTTCACCCAGCCGGCGATGGCGTTCATGTTGGCGCCGTCCATGTAGACGAGGCCGCCGATGCGGTGGATCTCCGCGGCCATCTTCTGGAAGTCGGTCTCGAAGACGCCCGAGGTGTTCGGGTTGGTCACCATCATGCCGGCGATGCGCGGACCGAACTCGGCGATCTTCGCGGCGAAGTCGGCCTGGTCGACGCGGCCATCGGGGGCGGACTTCAGGATCACGATGCCCGAGGGCGAACCGTCGGGGTTGCGCTTGGTGACGTAGCCGGCGGTGGTGGCCGTGGCGAAGTTCGTGCCGTGGGCCGTCGACGGGATGAGGATGATGTCGCGGTGCTGGCCGTGGTGGCGGTGGTAGGCCTGGAAGAGCTTGAGGCCGACGAGTTCGCCCTGGGCGCCGGCGACGGGCTGGGTGGTCAGGCCGGCGAGGCCGGTGATCTTGCGCAGCCACTCCTGGATCTGCCAGAGGAGCTCGAGCGAGCCCTGCGCGTCTTCGGCCGGAGCCTGCGGGTGGAGGCCGGTGAAGCCCGGCAGGCCCGCGGCCCAGTCGTTGATGTGCGGGTTATACTTCATCGTGCACGAACCGAGCGGGAAGCAGCCCGTGTCCGGGGAGACGTTGAGTTCGCCGAGCTTCGAGTAGTAGGCCTTCAGTTCGGAGAGCGGGAAGGAGGGCAGGCCGACGGGGCCTTGGCGGAGCAGGGCGGCGGGCGCTTCGGCGAGGGTCTTCGCGCCGGCGGACTTGCCGTAGAGGCCTTCGAAGAACGCGACGAGCTTGTCGGTGTCGGCGGCGGTCTGCAGGTCGCTGAAGGAGACCTTGAGCAGCGAGCAGTGGCAGGGCGTGCGGCCGGTGATGTCGACGCCCACGTGCAGGCCGGCGGCGCGGCCCTTGGCGATGACGGCGGCGGCGGGCTCGGGGAGCATCAGGCTGAACTCGTTCCAGAAAGCCTGGTCGGCGTAGCAGACCTTGAGGCCGGGGATGTTGTGCAGCTTGGCGGCGGCGCGACGGGCCTGGTCGCGACCGGCGACGCAGGAGGCGGCCATGCCTTGTTCGCCGCGGGCGAGGATGGCCGCGCCGGCGATCGTGGCGATGAACGCCTGGTTGGAGCAGATGTTGGACGTGGCCTTGTCCTTGCGGATGTGCTGCTCGCGGGTGGACATCACCATCACGATGCAATCACGGCCGGCGTTGTCCTTGGCCTTGCCGACGAAGCGGCCCGGGGTCTCGCGGACTTCGTTCTTCTTGTCGGCGTGGTGGCGGACGGCGAAGATGCCGAGGCCGGGGCCGCCGAAGTTGGCGCCGATGGCGAGGTGCTGGCCTTCGCCGACGAGGATGTCGGCTCCCTTCCTGCCGTATTGGGCCGGGGCCTTGAGGCCGCCGGTGGCGAGCAGCATCGGGTCGATGACCGCGATGGACTTCACGCCGGCGTCGGCGCACGCGTCGGTCAGGGCGTCGACGTCCTCGAGCAGGCCGAGGGCGTTGACCTGCGGGAAGATGACGGCGGCGAGCTGCTTGCCGAGGCGGGCGGCCGCGGCGGCGATGCCGGCGGCGGAGAGGCGGCCGGTCGCGTCCTCGGGGGCGAGGAATTCCAGCTTCACCGAGGTGTCGGCGACGTGCGTGCGCAGGACTTCGAGGTCGGCGGGGAGCAGGTTGCCGGCGACGAGCACGGTGTTGGCTTCGGCGTCGCCCATGCGGACGGCGCAGACGGCGGCTTCGAAGAGCGCGCTGGCGCGGTCGTAGAGCGAGGAATTGACGGCTTCGAAGCCGGTCAGCTGGGCGAGCGTGGACTGGTAGATCCAGTGCGTGATCAGCGTGCCCTGCGAGCGCTCGGGCTGATACGGCGTGTAAGAGGTCGTCAGGTTGCGGATCGAGCAGACGTGGCCGACGATCTCATGCGTGCGGTAGACCTGCAGGCCGTCGCCGAGGAAGGCGGTCTTGACGGAGTTCTTCTGCGAGAGGGATTCCATGCGGTCGGCGAGCGCCTGGTAGGCGAGCTCATCGGGCAGGTCCTGCGGTCCGGCGAACTGCACCGCGCGGTCGATGTGCGCGAACATGTCCGGGAAGTCCTTCGAGCCGACGGCCGCAAACATCGCCCGGATGTCGTCGTCAGTCGCCGGGATGTAATGCCGGGCGAGTTCGCGGGAGATCTTGGACGGATCGTAGGGCAGCTGGGCCATGGAAGTATGAAAGGTTTTGAAGGAGGGAACGGGTCTCGCAATCGCCCACCAAGCGAGGGTGGGGGTATTAGAGAATCACGATTCCGACATAAGGTTTGGCAACCCATTCGGCGGCTTGTGAATAAGTCTTGGGGCCGTGGCGCGTTGCCATCGGCCGGGGGCCTCCCATCGTCTGCTTATGACCAAGCAGGAACGTGCCGATTACGTGGGGAAGGAGCTCGCGAGGCTCTACCCGACGACGCCCATCCCGCTGGACCATACGGACGCCTTCACGCTGCTGGTGGCCGTGGTGCTTTCGGCCCAATGCACGGACAAGAAGGTGAACGAGGTCACCCCGGCGCTGTTCGCCGAGGCGGGGACTCCCGCCAAGATGGCGGCGATGACCGAGGCCCGCGTGCTGGCGCTCATCCGCCAGCTCGGTCTGGCGCCCCAGAAATCCAAGGCCCTCGTCGGTCTGGGCAAGATGCTCATGGCGAAGCATGGCGGCGTCGTGCCGCGCACCTTCGAGGAACTCGAGGAGCTGCCGGGCGTCGGCCACAAGACCGCCTCGGTGGTGATGGCGCAGGCCTTCGGCGTGCCGGCCTTCCCGGTGGATACCCATATCCATCGCCTGGCGAAGCGGTGGAAGCTCAGCCCGGGCAAATCCGTCGAGCAGGTCGAGAAGGACCTCAAGCGCCTGTTCCCCGAGCACAGCTGGAATAGGCTGCACCTACGGATCATCTTCTACGGCCGCGAGCACTGCACCGCCCGCGGTTGCGACGGGAAGACGTGTGGGATATGCTCCGCGCTACGCGCGGGGTAGAGGACTGAATGGAGCGCTGGATGGAGGACTGCGTTGAGGACTGAATTGATCAATGCCTGGTATATATTGATCAATTCAGGCCTCCATTCAGACCTCTATGCTGTCCTCTGCTCAGCCCTCTTCGCTTCAGCGCACCAAGGCTTCGTGCTTCGCGCGGAACTCGTCGCTCCAGGCGGCGGGCTGATGCGTGGTGCCGTCCATGCGACAGACCGTGCGGGAGGCCTTGGCGTGCAGGACGGAGAGGTCGGCGCTGCGGAACTCGAAATCGACGGTCAGGCCGGCGGCGCGGACCTTGCGCACGCTCAGGATGAGCTTCACGTCGCATTCCGGGCGGATGGGCGCGTGGTAATGCAGGTCGATGTCGCGGACGACGACGTACACGTCAGGGGCGACGGCCGGGTCGAGGGTGTCCTTGCCCATCATCGCCACGAACATCGCCTTCTGGGCGCGCTCCATCAGCAGCACGTAGTGAGAGTGATGGAGGATGCCGAGGCCGTCGGTCTGATCGAACCAGGTCTTCATCGTGACGATGAAGGATTTGTCGGGCTGGAGTCCGTCGGCGGGCATGGGAAGAGGGATGGGGCGAAAGCCTTCCGGGGCAAGCGTGCGCGTCACTTCGTCCGCAGCGTCGCGGCGAGTCGGTCGAGCTCCGCCCAGGTGTCGACGGCGGGCTTCAGGCCGAGGTCGCGGCGGGCGGCGGACACGTCGAACCAATGGTCCTTCGCGAGTTCGACGGCGACGAAACGGGTCATGGGCGGTTCGCCCTTGAGCCGGCAGAGCGTCCAGACCCCTTCGAGCAGGGCGCCGAGCCAATAGGCCGAGCGCTGGCTGATCCGTCGGGTGACGGGCTTTTCGCCGGCGCCGACGAGGAGGCGGTTGATGAAAGGCCAGAGCTTCACGGGCTCGCCTTGCGAGAGGAAGTAAGCCTTGCCGTTGGCGCGCCCCGCGAGGAGCGCGTCGAGCGCGCCGAGGTGGGCGTCGGCCGCGGTGTCGACGTGCGTGACGTCGACCTGGTTCTCGCCGTCGCCGACGATGCGCAGCTTGCCGGCACGGGCGCGGGCGAGGACACGAGGGAAGAGATGGTGGTCGCCGGGACCCCAGATCAGGTGCGGGCGGAGCGCGCAGACCTTGAGTCGGTCCGAGGCGGCCTTGAGCGCGACTTCCTCGGCGATCGCCTTGGTCTCGGCGTAGGCGCAGAGCCAGTTGTCGCCGTAGGGCAGTGACTCATCGGCGCCGCGGAACGCCTCGCCGTTGAAGACGACGCTCGGGGTGCTGGTGTGCACGAGGGCGCGGACGCCGTGGGCCTCGCAGGCGCCGACGACGTGCGAGGTGCCGTCGATGTTGATGCGCAGGTATTCTTCCCAGGGGCCCCAGACGCCGGCCTTGGCGGCCACATGGAAGACGTAGTCGCAACCCTGGACGGCCGCGTCGACGGCGGCGCGGTCGGCGATGTCGCCGCGTCGGAAATCCACCCGGCCGGCGAGGTCGCCGGTGAGCGGCGTGCGGCCGAGCACGCGCACCTGGTAGCCGCGGGCGAGGCAACGACGGACCACGGCCTGACCCAGGAAGCCGGCGCCGCCGGTGACGAGGACGAGGGGCGGGTTCATCGGGCGAGGCGGGCCGTCCATTCCTTGGCAAGCCGCAGGCGATGGATCTTGGCGTTATGGCGGACGTCGACCGGCAAGGCGCGTTGGAACACGATGTGCTTCACGCGGGGGGCCTGCGGGTTGACCGCGGCGAGGTCGCGCAGTTCGGCGACGAAGCGCGTGCGCGCCGCATCGGTCTCGGGGAAGCGTCCCGCGCGGGGTTCGACGACGAGGGCGGGCGTCTGGCGCGGCGCCTCGCCGAGGCCGATCAGCGCGCAGCGGAAGACCTGCGGGTGCTGACGGAAGGCGGGCTCGAGCGATTCCGTCGGCAGATCGCCGTCGACGGTGCGGACTTTTTCCACCCGTCGGCCGAAGAAGAAGAGGCGGCCGGCGGCATCCAGCGAGCCAAGGTCACCCATGCGGTGCCAGACGCGTTCGCCATCGGCGATCTTCGCGAGCCGCGTGGCCTCCGGGAGGCCGTCGTACTCGCGGGTCACGCTGGGACCCGTCGCGATGATCTCGCCGATCTCGCCGGGCGCGCAGAGGGTTGCTGCGGAGAGCGACGCGATCGGTCCGTCGGTCTCGCGGATGACGCGGATCTCCACGCCGCTGACCGGGCGGCCGACGCAGGTCCCTTGGCCGCGGAGGGCGAGCTGGCGGGCTTCGCCCAGGAGTTCGTCGGCGGTGATGGTCGTCACCGGCAGGCATTCCGTCGCGCCGTAGGGCGTGTGCGTCACGCAGTGCGGCGCGATGACGCGGAGCTTGGCGAGGAGTTCGCCGGAGACCGGCGCGCCCGCGATGAGGAGGCGGCGGAGGTCGGGCAGCCGGAGCGAATGCGTTTCGCAGTGGTCGGCGATCCTGCCCCAGATCGCGGGCGAGCCGAACGAGCAGGTGACCTTCTCCGCGAGGAGCGCGGCGACGAGCGGCGCAGGGTCGGCGGCGAGGGGGCGGGAGGGGTCGAGCAGCGGCGTGACGGTCGTCGTGCCGAGAGCGGGATTGAAGAGCGCGAAGAGCGGCAGCATCGCCATGTCGACCTCGCCGGGCCGGATGCCGTAAGTCGCGCGTACCAGCTCGATCTGTGCGTCGAACATCCCGTGCGTGTAGCGCACGCCTTTCGGTGCGCCGGTCGAGCCGGACGTGAAGAGAATCGCGGCCAACGTGTCGGTACGGACCTCGGCCAGCGGACGCGGGGCAGGGCTTGCCGACGTGAGCGCCTGGCGCCACGCCGCGCCGCCGACCGTGATACGATGGCGTAGGCTGCGGAAGGCCGCGAGCGGCAGGCGGCTGAGCAGGGTGGCCGAGCGAAGACCGACGAGCGCCTCCGGACGGGAGCGACCCACGCAGTCCAGGAAGGCGGACCAGCCCATGCCAGGGTCGATCGCCACCGGAACCGCGCCTAGCTTGAGCAGACCGAACATCCCGACGATCAGGTCGTGGCCGGGGCGGACGGCCAGGAGGACGCGCGCGCCTCGGGCAAGGCCCAGGCGGCCGAAGTGTTCGGCCGCGGCGTCGCTTTCCTGGTCAAGCTCAAGGAAGGTCCTGGTTTCGTGCCGGATCTCGCCGGCGGCCGTGAATCCGGAGGGAGACCTGGTGGCCAAGCCCTCCGGATGCTCGGTGGCCGCGACCCGAAGGTGGCGGGCGACATTGCTTCCGGGGACGTTCATGGCCTATAAACGAAGAAGCCCCGAATCCGGGGCTTCTGCAAGGGCTACTTGTCGGTTTAGTAGTCGGTCAGGGTGACCGTGCCCCAGAACAGGGTGATGCGGTCGCCCGAGGTGATGCGGCGGCCGTAGAACTCGCTCATGTTGGCGCCGACGGTGGGCTTTTCGTTCGGGGCATAGGAGCCGGACTCGACCTTGACGATGCCAAGGAAGTTATGGGAGGGCTCCATGGAGACGTTCTTGCCGTGGTTCGGCGTGTCGTAGGTGGTGCAACCGACGAGGGCGGCGGAAGCGATCAAGGTGGCAAGGGCGAGCTGCTTCATGGTGGGGTGAGTTCGATGATTGGACGGGGGGCGGGGGCTGACAAGTCAGAATCATTCACGAAGCCGTCCAGTCCCGCCAGAGGGTCACCAGCTCAGGGCCACGGAAGAACCAAATGGCCCCGGCGATGGCCATGCTGGGTACGAAAGGTACCACTCCGGCGTATTCTTCCCCCTTGATTTTGGCCTGAACCAGGCCGGGCAGGGCGGTGATGACCCCGATGACCGACCCCCCGAAAAGACAGAAAACGGCGCCTTGCCAGCCGCAGAACGCGCCGACGCCGGCGCAGAGGATGATGTCCGCTTCGCCCATGGCCTCCCGGCCGGCCATGACGCTCCCGATGGTCCGGATCCACCAGACCAAGGCGGTGCCGACGGCGACGCCGAGCAAGGCGTCGAGCAGCGCCCGGAAACGGTTGACGGCTTCGATCGAATGGAAGGTCTCGCCGTGCACCGAGGGGGCCAGCATCGCCAGGATGATCCCGCTGCCGACCAGCGCGAAGTTCGGCGCATCGGGCACCATCATGTCGTCGAGGTCGCAGCCGGCGAGGACGATGAGCAGAGGAAGGTAGACGCAGGCGACGGCGGCCTTCGCGGGCGGCAGGAAGGACCAGGCCGCGACGAAGAGCATCGCGGTGATGAGTTCGACCAGCGGGTAGCGGACGGAGATGCTGGCGCCGCAGCACTTCGCGCGTCCGCGGAGGGAGAGCCAGCCGAAGAGCGGGATGTTATACCAGAAAGGAATCGGTTGGCCGCAGGCGCAGCGCGAACCCGGCGTCACGATCGACTCGCCCTTGGGCAGGCGGTGGATGCAGACGTTGAGGAAGCTGCCGACGCAGGCGCCGAAGGCGCCGGCGGTCAGCGCGGCCAGGCCCGGGTAGAGCTGGGCGAAGGTCTGCAGGTCGGCGAGCTTCATGGTCAGGGGGCGGTTTCGCCGAGCGCGGCGCGCATCGGGGCGTCGGGCGGAAGCATGCCGTGCCAGAGGCGGAAGGCGAGCGCTCCCTGCCAGCGGAGCATCGAGCGGCCGTCGCAGCTGGCGACGCCGCGTTCGCGGGCGTCCTCGAGCAGGCGGGAACGCTCGGCGCCGTAGGTGGTGTCGAAGACGAACTGGCCGGCGGCCAGCAGCCCGGCGGGGAAGGGCGAGGCGTCGGCCGGCTTCAGGCCCAGCGTGGTGCAATTGACGATCACGGCTTCGGGCGAGGCCTTGATCTCGGCGAGGCCGGCGGCACGGACCCGCGTGTCGGCAAGCGCTCCGGCGAGGTCGGCCGCCTTGGCGACGTCACGGTTATGGAGGCTGAGCGAAACACAGCCGTCGGCGAGGCAGGCGGCGGCGACGGCGCGGGCGGCGCCGCCGGAGCCGAGGAGAATGACCGGCCGGCCTTGCGTGGCGTGACCGGCGCGTTCGCGCAGGGCCTCGAGGAAGCCCTGGCCGTCGGTCGTGTGTCCGGCCCAGCCGGTCGGCGTGCGCACGAGCGTATTCACCGACGCCGCGCGCTTGGCCTCGGCCGAGAGCGTCTCGACGAGCGTCAGCGCCTGGATCTTGTGCGGCACCGTGAGGTTCACGCCGGCGAAGCCCTTGGCGTGCAGCAAGGTGAGCGCGGCGGGCAGTTCTTCGGCGGTGATGCGCAGGCGATGGTAGCGCACGCCGGCGAGGCGCGGGTGCGTCGGGAGCAGCGTCGCGAGCGCGGCGTTATGCATGGCCGGACTGAGCGAGTGGGCGATCGGATCGCCGAGCACCCCGAGCTGGCCCGGCGCGAACTCGGCCGTCCGCAGGGACGTCAGCGTGAGGGTGTCAGGCGCGCTCATCGGTTTCCTCCAGGGCGCGCACGAAGGTCAGGAACAGGCGGCTGCTGCGGTCGTCGCCCTGCGCTTCGAACTGCGAGACGAGGTTGCGGCAGCAACGCGCGAGCGTCTGGTGCGTGGTGACCGGCAGCAGGAAGGCCTCGTCCGCCGGCAGGTGGTTGTCGAGCAGCAGCAGTTGGACTTCGGCGCGGGTGCGGAAGGCGCCGCCTTCGTAGCAGTCGACGTACATCGGCTCCCGGCCGCGGAAGATCCCCACCATGAAGCGGCCGGGCAGGCCGACCGGTTCGACGGGCAGGCCGAGGCGGCGGGCGACGAGCAGGAAGATCAGGCAGAGCGAGATCGGGATGCCGCGTCGGCTGCGGATGACCTGGGAGAGCAGGGAGGAGGACGGGACGGCGAAACTCTCCTGGGCGCCGCGGTAGCCTTCTTCGCCGAAGATCACTCGGCAGAGCAGGCGGCACTTCGCGCGGACGTCGAGGGGCTCGGCGATCAGCTCGCGGGTACGTTCGGCGAGCCGGTCGAGTTCGGCGGAGTACGCGTCGTCGGGCAAGGAAGGGTCGGTGGCGCGCTCGAGGAGCAGGCAGGCTTCTTCCAGGTCGCAGTGCGGGTCGCGGATGTGCGCGAGGAAGGCGTGGGCGGCGGCTTCCGGCGTCCGGAGGTCGGCGAGGAGCGTGCGCGCATGGACGGCGAGGGCTTCGTCTTTGGTGAGGCCTTCGAGCCAGAGCACACCGGGAAGGCCGGCCGCCTTGATCTTGCCGAGCACGGCGAGTCGGACGACCGGGGAGGGGTCGTCGAGGAGGCGCTCCAAGGTCGCCAGCTCCGCTGCGTGCGTCATGGTCGTTTTCTACCGACGAGGGGCGGGCTTCGGCAACAAGGGAGTCCGGCTTGCCGGTCTTTTAGGGGTTGACGGAGGGAGCGACAACGAGTCGCCCAAGGGACGCAATGTCGCGCGGCTGTCTCTCTTCGGCGGTGATTCTGGCTGGTTTCGGCCCTGGAACCAAACCGCGGCTTTGGAACGCTCGGTGCATCATGGAGGCATGTCCACTCCCTACGGCAACCTGACCGAAAAGACCTCCGAAGCCCTCCAGCAGGCGCAGGGCGAGGCGATGCAGCGTCGCAATCCTGCGCTGGAGCCGGCGCATATTCTCCACGGCCTCCTCGCGCAGGAAGGAGGCGTGACGTCTTCGCTGTTCCGCCGCGCCGGCAAGGACGAGGCCGCGCTCGCCACCGCCGTCGCCGGCCAGCTTGCCCGTCTGCCCAAGCTCGCCCAGGCCTCGGGTCAGCCGAGCCTTTCGCCCGAGACGCACGCGCTCCTGCTTAAGGCCAAGGACGAAGCCCAGGCCATGAAGGATGATTTCGTCTCCGCCGAGCACATGCTGCTTGCCCTGGCCGAAGCCCCTTCGCTCCGGCCGGCTTTCGCGGCCGTCGGTTTCGACCGGAAGGCGATCCTCGCCGCGCTCCAGGCCGTCCGCGGTTCGCAGCGCGTCACCTCCGCCAACCCGGAGGCCACCTACGAAGCCCTCTCCAAGTATGGCCAGGACCTCACCGCCCGCGCCCGCACGGGCAAGATGGATCCCGTCATCGGCCGCGACGAGGAGATCCGCCGCGTCATCCGCATCCTTTCCCGCCGCACGAAGAACAATCCGGTGCTCATCGGCGAACCCGGCGTCGGCAAGACCGCCGTCGTCGAAGGTCTCGCCCAGCGCATCGTCAACGGCGACGTCCCCGAAAGCCTGCGCGACAAGACCGTGTTCTCCCTGGACATGGGCTCGCTCGTGGCCGGCGCGAAGTACCGCGGCGAGTTCGAGGAGCGCCTCAAGGCCGTCCTCAACGAGATCAAGTCCGCCGAGGGCGGCATCCTGCTCTTCATCGACGAGATGCACACCCTCGTCGGCGCCGGCAAGGCCGACGGCGCGATGGACGCCGCCAACCTCCTCAAGCCCATGCTGGCCCGCGGCGAGCTGCATTGCATCGGCGCCACGACGCTCAAGGAATTCCGGGAGCACGTGGAGAAGGATCCCGCCCTCGAGCGCCGGTTCCAGCAGGTCCTGGTCGAGCCCCCGAGCGTGCCCGACACCGTCTCCATCCTCCGCGGCCTGAAGGAGCGCTTCGAGGTGCACCACGGCGTGCGCATCGAGGACGCCGCCCTCGTCGAGGCCGCCACGCTCTCCGACCGGTACATCACCGCCCGTTTCCTTCCTGATAAGGCCATCGACCTCATCGACGAGGCCTGCGCGCAGATCCGTACCGAGATCGACAGCGTCCCCCAGGAACTCGACGCCCTCAATCGCCGCGTGCTCCAGCTCGAGGTCGAGGAATCGGCCTTGAAGGACGAGAAGGACGACGCCTCCAAGGCGCGCCTCGCCGTGCTCCGCCAAGAACTCGGCTCCGCCCGCGAGGAGCAGACCGCCTTCCGCGCGCGCTGGACGGCCGACAAGGAAGCCGTGACCAAGGTCCGCTCCGTGCGTTCGCAGCTCGAGTCCGCCAAGACGGCGATGGCCAAGGCGGAGCGCGCCGGGAAGCTGGAGGAGGTCGCCAAGCTCCGTTACGGCGCCATCCCGGAACTCGAGAAGGACGTCGCGAAGCTCGAAGGCGTCGCCAAGTCCGCCACCGGTCTCTTCCGCGAGACCGTCACTCCCGAGGAAGTCGCCGAAGTCGTCGCCCGCTGGACCGGCGTGCCCGTGAGCAAGCTCCTCGAAGGCGAACGCCAGAAGATCCTGCGCCTCGCCGATAATCTCCGGGCCCGCGTCGTCGGCCAGGACGAGGCCGTGCGCGTCGTCGCCGAAGCCGTCCAGCGTTCCCGCGCGGGCGTGCAGGATCCGCGCCGTCCCGTCGGCTCGTTCCTCTTCCTCGGCCCCACCGGCGTGGGCAAGACCGAGCTCGCCAAGGCGCTCGCGACCGAACTCTTCGACAGCGAGAAGTCGATGATCCGCCTCGATATGTCGGAGTACATGGAGAAACATGCCGTCTCCCGTCTCGTCGGCGCGCCTCCCGGCTATGTCGGCCATGAGGAGGGCGGCCAGCTGACCGAGGCCCTCCGTCGTCATCCCTACGCCGTCGTGCTCCTGGACGAGGTCGAGAAGGCGCACCCCGAAGTCTTCAACATCCTGCTCCAGGTCCTGGACGACGGTCGCCTGACCGATTCGCAGGGCCGCACCGTGGATTGCCGCAACGCGATCTTCATCATGACCTCGAACATCGGCAGCCGGCACATCGCCGAGCAGGCCGGCTTCGGGCTCACCGACAGCGTGCGCGAATCCGTCATGGCGGACCTCCGGGCCCATTTCCGGCCGGAGTTCCTGAACCGCATCGACGACATCGCGCTCTTCAGTCCGCTCGGCCACGAGCAGGTGGCGGCCATCGCGGGCATCATGCTCCGCGGCCTCAACGAGCGTCTCGCCAGCAAGCGGATCCGCCTCGACTTCGACCCGACCGCCTTGGCCCTCATCGCCGAGAAGGGTTTCGACCCCGTGTACGGAGCACGCCCCCTGCGTCGCTATCTCCAGCGCGAAGTCGAGACCTCGCTCGCGAAGGCCATGCTGGGCGGCGAAATCCCCGAGGGCAGCCTCGTCCGCGTCAAGCGGGCGAAGGAAGCCCTCGCCTTCGAGGTCAAGGCGGGCGGGTTTTCGGATTGAAGGATGCCGTAGGGCGGGGGAGTCTGGGGCCATGACCGCTACGCGCATCCGCTGCGGGGTGGCCGGCACGGGTTCGCTCGGCCAGCACCACGCCCGCATCTATTCGACCCTGCCCGGCGCCGAACTCGCCGGCATCTTCGAGCCCAACGACGCCCGCGCGGCCGAGATCTGCGCCAAGCATAACTGCCGACGCTTCGCCACGCTCGAGGAGATGGCCGCCGGTTGTGACGCCGTCAGCGTCGTCGTCCCGACGAATCACCACGCCGCGGTCGCGCTGCCGCTGCTCGCCAAGGGCGTGCACCTCCTGATCGAGAAACCCATCTGCGTCACGCTCGAGGAGGCCGCCCAGATCCTGGACGCCGCCGCCAAGGCCGACCGCATCGTCCAGGTCGGTCATATCGAGCATTACAACCCCGTGATGTCCTACCTCGAGAAGGCCGTCACCGACGCCCGCTACATCACCGCCGAACGCCTGGCGCCGTTCACCCCGCGCGGCACCGAAGTCGGCGTCGTCCTCGACCTGATGATCCACGACATCGGCATCGTCCTGCAGCTCGCCAATTCGCCCGTCGAACGCATCGACGCCGTCGGCGTCTCGGTCGTGACCAAGACCGAGGACATCGCCAACGCCCGCATCGCCTTCAAGAACGGCTGCGTCGCCAACCTCAGCGCCAGCCGCGTCTCGCTGAAGAAGAACCGCGAGATCCGCGTCTTCCAGACCGGCGGCTACCTCTCCATCGACTTCATGGGCCAGAAGGGCCATACCGTGCGGGTCGACCCGGCGGCCGAGGGCGGCTTCGCCAAGGAGGAGATCCCGATCGAGAAGGGCGAACCCCTCGCCATCGAGCTGGCTTCCTTCACCGCGTGCGTCCGGGAGCGCAAGAGCCCGAAGGTCAGCGGCGAGCTCGGCCGCACCGCCTTGGAAGTCGCCATCAAGATCACCGAACAGATCCGCGCGGGCATGGCGCGCAAATGAGCGCGTTCCCGACCATCCCGGCGCACTTCGACCGACCTCGCGCGGGCGAGGTCGACGTGCTCGTGGTGGCGGGGGAGCATTCCGGAGACCAGCATGCCGCGAAGGTCGTCGCGGAACTGCTCCGGACCCGTCCGGGCCTGCGTATCGCCGCGTTCGGCGGGCCGCAGCTGCGCGCGGCCGGCGCCCAGCTGCTGATGGACATGACCGGTTTCTCGGCCGTGGGCATCGTCGAGGTGCTCGCCGCGTATCCGTTCTACCGCCGGCTCTTCGCCCGCATGGTCGGCTGGACCACGCGATGGAAGCCGAAGGTCGTCGTCCTCGTGGACTACCCCGGATTGAATCTGCGCCTCGCGAACGAATTGCGCAAGGCCGGGCTCTCTCGCGCCGGTTTCGGCGAGACCGCCGTCATCCAGTACGTCAGCCCGCAGCTCTGGGCTTGGAAGCCGAAGCGACGCTTCACGATGGCGCGCGATCTGGACGGCGTCGGCACGATCTTCCCGTTCGAGCCGGCGGTGTATGCCGATACCAAGCTGGACGCCCGTTTCGTCGGCCATCCCTTCGCCGAGGCCGACCATCAGCATGGGTTGAAGTATGACCCTGAGGGTCCGGTCCTGCTCCTGCCCGGCAGCCGGCCGAAGCCGGTCCGCAAGATCTTCCCCGCCTTAGTCGAGGCGTTCGCGCTCTTCCGCAAGGAACACCCGAAGCGTCGGGCGCTCGTGCTGCATACCGGCGGCGAAGTGCATGCGGAACTCTACCGCCTGCTCGCCGAATATGGCGACCAGGCCAAGGGCATCGACCTGCGGCCCGTCTCCGAAGGCCCTGCCGCCGGTTGTGCCGCGCTCGTCAGTTCCGGCACGATGTCGCTGACCGTCGCGCTCGCCGGGATTCCCGGGGCGGTCGTCTATCGCGCCAACCCGCTCACCTGGGTCGTCGGCCGTCGTCTGATCGCCGGACGCGTCGACCATCTCGGCATCGCGAATATCCTCCTCAGGCGTCAGGCCTGGCCGGAATACCTGCAGGGCGCCTGCGAGCCCGCGCCCTTGGCCGCTCGCCTGCGCGAGTGCGTCGAAGCTCCGGGTCCGCGCGCCCAAGCCGTCGCCGATGCCGGCGAGCTGCTGCGGATGCTCTCCGCCCAGTCCGGTTCCACGCCGGCCGAGTGGGTCGCCTCCTTCCTGCCCAAGTGAGCGCCTCCCTCAAGATCGCCGTGCTCGGCTGCGGCTATGTCGGCGCCGAATTCGCCCGTCAGGCCCGTGCGGCCGGCCACGAGGTCCTCGGCGTCGTGCGCTCGGAAGCCTCGCGTGACAAGCTGCGGGCCGAAGGCATCGCCGCCGAGGCGTTCGACCTCCAGTCCGGCGATTGGGCGTCGTTGCCTGAGCGTTTCGACGCCGTCGTCTACGCCGCCAGCACCGGTGGCGGCGGCCCCGAGGCTTATGCCTTGGCTTACGATATCGGCGTGAAGCGCGCGCTGGCCTGGGCTCAGGCCGTCGGCGCGCGCAGCTTCGTCTTCACCAGTTCCACCGGTGTCTATCGTCAGGACGACGGCGGCGTCGTGGACGAGCGCTCGCCTGTCGGCGGCGCGCCGACGGCCGACGCCATCCTCGGCGGCGAGCAGGCCGTGCTCACGTCCGGCTTCGTGAAGGCCCGCGTGCTGCGGTTCGGCGGGCTCTATGGCCCCGGCCGCCATCACCTCGTGGATCAGCTCCGACGCGGGGACCGCGTCATCGGCGGACGCGTCGACCATTTCATCAACTACCTGCACCGAGATGACGCGGCGTCATCGGTCCTCGCCGCGATCGTCGGCGGCCCGGACGGCGCGCGCGTCTACAATGTCGGGGACGGGAAGCCGGTGACGAAGGAAGCGCTCGCCCGGTGGATCGCGCAGCGACTAGGGCAGGCCGCGCCGGTCTTCGACGCTTCCGCGCCGGCGGGTCCCCGGGTGGCGAAGGGCGGGCGGACGCAGCCGAACCGCGTCGTGGCGACCGGGCTGATCGGTGCGGAGCTCGGCTGGCGGCCGCGGCATCCGGACGTCTTCGCCGGTCTGGCGGATTTGCTCTGAATCCCGCCGTCCCCGGTCGCCCTGTCACCTGACCGACACATGGACGCTACGCGTCCGTATCGGCGCTGTCGCCTTATCTTCACCCAGCCGTCTTCATGCTGACGCACCGGGGTGAGATAGTGTCGTCGCATAACCGCACCAACACCCATGAATAGCACCCTCAAGTCCATGCTGATCGCCGCCGCCGCCCTTACGTCGGTCTCGGCCTTCGCCCAAGACAAAGCCACGCTCGATCTTCTCGTGAAGAAGGGCCTCATCACCGCCGAAGAGCGCGCCAAGACCCTGGACGAAGCCGCCAAGGCTCGTTCCGCTTCCGGCGTGAACAAGGTGTTCGTCAAGGAAGACGCCACCAAGCGCCTCACCATCGGCGGCTACTTCCAGGCCCAGTATCAGAACTTCGACTACTCGCAGGCTTCCACCGCCGCCGGCGTCACGACCAACTCCAGCGCGCCGACCCAGGGCAGCTTCCTGATGCGCCGTCTCTACCTCGAGATCCTTGCCGACGTCGGCAACGGCATCTCGGGCAACATCGTCCTCGACACCTCGGGCAACACCACCTCCTCGTCCACTTCCTGGCTCGACCGCGCCATGGTCTCGCACGCCAGCGAGATCGGCAGCTTCGATCTCGGCTACCGCAAGGTGACCTGGGGTTATGAGGAAAGCACCCTGACTTCGCTCTTCAAGGCCTCCTCCGGCAAGCTCTCCACCGTCGAGCGCGGCATCACGAATCGTTATTGGAACGAAGGCGAGAACGGCAACGCCCTCCGCTCCGACGGCCGTCGCCTCGGTTTCGGCGCCCACCACACCGGCCTGCACTACAACAGCGTCCCGAATCCGCAGGGCTTCGAGTACGGCGCTTCCGTCGTGAACGCCGCCCAGGGTCGCTTCACCGAAGGCACCTCCACCAATGACCTCGCCTACTACGCGAACATCGCCTGGAACAACAAGGTCTCCGACAACGAAGCCTATTCCGTCGGCGTGAACTACGGCAACTCCCGCTACTTCAACTCCGCCAGCGCGGTGAACACCCTCGCCAGCATGGAAGGCTACAATCCCTTCCTGATGGCCAAGTACTTCAACTGGACCTTCCAGGGCGAGTACATGAGCACCAAGGTGACCTCTTCCAAGGATGCCGCCGCCAACTTCGACGACAAGGATCACACCCCGACCGGCTACAACGCCATGGTCGTGTACAAGATCAACGACAACTGGGAAGGCGTCGCCCGCTTCACCAGCCTGGACACCGACATGCGCGGCCAGCAGATCGGCGACGGCGAACGTGGCTTCAAGGCGGCCGGACCCAGCGGCGTCGGTCTTAACTACGACAAGTCGAACGCCCTCTACCTCGGCGTGAACTATTACTTCAACCTCGAGGCCCTCGGCCAGCAGGTGAACGGCTATAACGCCAAGATCCAGTTCGGCTTCGAGCGCGCCGAGTTCAAGGACAACCTGACCGCCCCGGCCAACGCCGGCGTCGTCGGCGGCGCCAACGTGCTGTCCTCGACGCAGGTCAAGGCCACGGTCGACACCCTGCGCCTCCAGGCTCAGGTCGCCTTCTAAGGCGGACCGAGGTCAGCTTCATAGCACGAGGGCCGGCAGGGATGCCGGCCCTCTTTCTTTGGCGGTGACGCCGCCCGCCCGGGCCTTGCGGTCCGGGCGGTTTCATATCCAAGATAAGACATGGCGGACATCTATACCCGCGCCCAACGCAGCGCCTTGATGGCCAAGGTGCGCGGTCGGGGCAACGCCACCACCGAAGGAGCCTTGGCGGCCGTCCTGCGGGCCGAGGGCTGGTCGCGCTGGCGGCGGCAGCAGGCCGTGCGCGGGCGCGACGTCCGGGGCGAGCCGTTCCGCGTGCGGCCCGACTTCGTGTTCCGGGCGCGGCGGCTCGTGGTCTTCGTCGACGGCTGCTTCTGGCACGGCTGTCCGCGGCACGGCGCGAAGCCCAAGGGCAACGCCGCCTTCTGGCGCGCGAAGTTCCGGCGTAACCGCGAACGGGATCGGCGTGACACGCGGAACCTCCGTCGGGCCGGCTGGAAGGTCGTGCGGCTGTGGGAGCATGAGCTTCGCGCCAAGGCGCGGCCGCGGCTGCTGACGAAGCTGCATCGCCTTTTCGCCTCGGCACAAAAAAGCCCGACCGGCAGGTCGGGCTGAGCGGGAGTCCCTGGAGGAACTCAGAGCGCGCGGTAGTTGGGCGACACGTTGTCGGTGCCCTTGGTCTGCTCGCGGAGGCGGCGGTTCTCTTCTTCGACCTCGGCGAGGCGGGCGGCGGCCGCGGCGGCCTTGGCGTTGGCTTCGCGGAGGGCGGTGGACGCCGCTTCGAGGTCGGCCTCGGCTTTCTTCTGCTTGGCGATGGCTTCCTTCAGCTCGGAGCCGTCGCGGAGGCGGGCGAGTTCGGCGGTCAGTTCGTTGACGCGGTTGGCGGCGTCCGCCTTGGCCTTCTCGAGTTCGGCGGCCTTCACGGCGGCCTTGCCGGAATCTTCCTTGGCTTTGGCGAGGTCGGCCTCGGCCTTGGCCTTGGCGGCGTTGGCTTCGGCGAGCTTGGCGGCGGAAGCGCCGGCGGCGTCATCCGCGGCCTTCTTGGCGGCGACGGCATCCTTGGCGGCCTTGGCGTTCAGCGCGTTGATCTCGGCGACGCTCTTGAGGCGGGCTTCGGCGGCGTCCTTGCTGATCTTGGCGGCGCGTTCGTTGGCGGCTTCTTCTCCGCTCCAGGTGACGATGGCCACGCCACCGAAAGCGGCGGCGATGAGGATGAGAATGATTTCGCGGGTCTTCATGAATGATTGATTGGCCGCATCCTTGCCCGACCGCTCCTGCTGGTCAAGAGCCTACCCCCCGCGTCAGGAAAGGCGGTTCTTGTAGTCGGCGTAGCCGAACCGGCGCACCACCTGGGTCTGGCCGGAGGCCGGGTCGAAGCTGGCGATCGCCGGCAGGGGCACCCCGTTGAAGGTCGTGTTCTTGACGAACGTGTAGTGCGACATGTCCATGAACACCAGTCGCTGTCCGATCCGGAGCGGGGTGGGGAATGAGTAGTCGCCGATGACGTCGCCGGCCAGGCAGGTCACGCTGCCCAAGCGGTAGGTGTGGGGCAGTTTGCCCGGCAGGTCGGCGTCCATGATGTCCGCCCGGTAGGGCATCTCCAAGGTGTCCGGCATGTGGCAGGTCGCCGAGACGTCGATGATGGCGATGTCGACGCCGTTGTGGACGATGTCGAGGACCGTGCCCACGAGGACGCCGGTGCCGATGCCGATGGCTTCGCCGGGCTCCAGGTAGACCTGGATGTGCTGGCCCCAGCGCTGGCGGAAGCCGGTGATGACGCGGATGAGGCGTTCCAGGTCATAACCTTCGCGGGTGATGTGGTGGCCGCCGCCGAAGTTGACCCACTTCATCCGCGGGATGAACTCGCCGAACTTCGCCTCGAAGGCCGCGACGGTGCGTTCAAGGACGTCGGAGCCTTGCTGGCACATCGTGTGGAAATGGAGGCCGTCGAGGCCGTCGAGGTCGGCGGCCGACTTGATCTCGGAGCGGAGCGTGCCGAGGCGGGAGCCGGCGGCGCAGGGGTTGTAGAGCTCGACGTCGACCTCGGCGTGCTCCGGGTTGACGCGCAGGCCGAAGGAGAGCTTGCGGCCGGCGGCCTGGGCGGCGGCCTTATGACGCTTCCACTGCGCGGGAGAGTTGAACGACACGTGGTCGGCGACGCGCAGCAGGTCGGCGAACTCCTCGTCCTTGAAGGCCGGGGAATAGGCGTGGACTTCGCCGCCGAATTCCTCGCGTCCGAGGAGGGCTTCGTGGATGCCGCTGGCGGTCGTGCCGGCGAGATACTTCGAGATCAGCTTCGCCTCGCTGAACTGGGCGAAGCCCTTGAGCGCCAGGAGGACCTTGGCGCCCGAGCGGTCCATCACCGTGCGCAGGATGCGCAGGTTCTGTTCGAGCAGTCCGCGATGGAGGACGTGGCAAGGGCTCGGGACCTTGGTCAGGTCGACTTTCCGGAAGGCTTCGGTGAGGGCGTCGGACACGGCGTTGAAATTGAGAGCGTCGGGAGGCGGTGCAAACGAAAAGCCCGCCTGGTCGGCGGGCTTCGGCGGCGGTCGTTCAGGCGACCGGCAGCTCCTTCACGTGCCACGGCAGGCCGCGCTGGTTGAGCTCGTCCATGAACGGGTCCGGATTCATCTCTTCCATGTTCCAGACGCCCGGCTTCAGCCACTGGCCGCCGGCGAGCATCGCGCCGCCGATGGCGGCCGGGACGCCGGTCGTGTAGCTGATCGCCTGGGACTTCACCTCGGCGTAGCACTCCTGGTGGTCGCAGACGTTGTAGATGAAGACCTTGCGGGGCTTGCCGTCCTTGGTGCCGGTGATCTCGCAGCCGATGCAGGTCTTGCCCTTGGTGCGGGGGCCGAGCGAGGCGGGGTCGGGGAGGAGCGCCTTGAGGAACTGGATCGGGACGATCTGGTGGCCCTGGAAGTCGATCGGGTCGATGCGGGTCATGCCGACGTTCTCGAGCACGCGCAGGTGCGTGAGGTAGTTCTCGGAGAAGGTCATGAAGAAGCGGATGCGCTTCAGGCCCTTGATGTTGATGGCGAGGGATTCGAGTTCCTCGTGGTAGAGCAGGTAGCTGTCCTTCGGGCCGACCACCGGGTAGTCGTACACCCACTTGACGGAGAGCGGGTCGGTTTCCTTCCATTCGCCCTTTTCCCAGAAGCGGCCGCGTTGGGTGATCTCGCGGATGTTGATCTCCGGGTTGAAGTTCGTGGCGAACTTGTAGCCGTGGTCGCCGGCGTTGGCGTCCATGATGTCGATCGTCTCGATCGTGTCGAAGA
>Ga0222712_10002548_pt1 | contig 20720 bp, 16 predicted proteins | sample C33_657DmetaG_FD_165043 | JGI IMG/M metagenome (GOLD analysis project Ga0222712, IMG submission 165043) | Estuarine water microbial communities from San Francisco Bay, California, United States - C33_657D | ecosystem: Environmental > Aquatic > Marine > Unclassified | place: USA: California... | reverse complement strand
GCGCGAACGTCCGTTTTTAGACGTCGACACAGCAGCGACGGGAGTTAACGCGTGAGGACTACATACACGTGTTCACACAACGCTGTTTTCGTGGTGACGTTTTGGCGAAATCGAATCGAAAAACGTCCGAACGCGCGCGCGTGGTGGTCATCAGGTTTTTTCCTGACTTCGTGCTATAGATCTCCGATAGTCGGTGTTATTACGGAACTTTGGGGTCGTGTGACGTTTTTGACCTCCAGGAGTGGCGTCGCGTACGAACGACGCGCGCGCTCGCGCGTTCGGGCGCACGCGCGTCGACTTCGAGTCGATTCGACGTCGACTCGATCGATCGAACGCATCGACGCGATCGCATCGAATCGAATCGATTCGCGACGCATCGACGTGGTCGCGCACGCGCGCGGTCGCGATCGCGCTGGGGGACGTCCGTGACCGACCGACCGAGTCCACGGCACGGACGTCCACGACCGAGTGACCGACGACGTCGGCGTCGTCGTCCACGGATGCGTGACCTTTGTGTTGAGTCATGAACACGCACGAGTCCCTAGTCGTCCGTCGTCGTCCAAAGTCCGTCGTCGCCGTCGTCGGTCGTCGACAGGCGTCGGTCGTCGTGACCTTTGTGTTGAGTCATGAACACGCACGAGTCCCTAGTCGTCCGTCGTCGCCGTCGTCCGTCGTCGACAGGCGTCGGTCGTCCATTCGCATTCGACGACATCCGACGACGGAGTTTGGACGTTCGCCCGTTGGCGGCGTCGCGATGACGCGCGTGGTGAAACGTCCAATGACGTTGTCCTCGGACGTCACGTCGTCGTCCAGGCGCACGCGACAAAACGGCGATGGGACGACGAATGGGACGAATCCAGCACACGCCGCCACGAATGCGTTCGTTGACGACGATGGAGACGATGATGATGATGATGATGACGTTGATGACGACACGGATGACGAGGATGACGATTTCAACGCAAAGAAGAAACGATTAAGGAGAACACGAACGACGAAAAAGCGTGCGAAACCACCGACGACGACGACGACGACGACGAATAATAATGGCAATTCAAACGCGAACGAGCCGTCGTCGGCGTCGACGCCCGGCGCGCGAGGGTACTGGCGACGCGAGGAGGAACGCGCGTTACGCGACGCCGTGGTGAAACACGGCATCGGGGCGTGGGAGAAAATGAGGAATGATGTCGCGTTCGAGGCGTTGAAGTAGGTTTTAGATCGACGAGCGAGCGAGAGTGATGGGAGAGGAATCGCGAGGGGAATGCGCGTCCGTCGAGGGATTGGAATCGAATCGCGAGATCGTGACGTTGTTCGTCGTAACGACGAGAGAGGCAAAGCGATCGCGTGACGAGATCAAGGGGGAAATGATGATGAGAGTTAAAGCGATGAGGTTTAGGTACTGACCGACTGCGCGTTCGTTTTCGTTTTTCGCCAATTCGCGCAGATCGCGCACGGGGGTACAATTGAAGGATAAATGGAGAAATTTAATTAAATTTCAACATTTGCGTCAGGAAGAAGCGGCCAAGGTGCCGTACAAGAGCGCGGTGCGAGCGCAAGGGGGTAAGAAAGGGAGTTTGAAACCTGGGAACGATGGGAAGGTTGGGAAGAAAGCCCCGGGCGGGGTGATCGCGAAGAAGGCGGCGGGGATGAAAACCGTCGCGGCGGCGGCGACCGCGGCGACGACGACGAAAGGGACGTGGAAAAGTGCACAGAAGGCGGGGGGGAAGAAACAAGCGCCGACGGTGAGTCGAGACGCGCTGAAGAAGCAGGCACCGGCGAAGAAGGCGGCGCTGAGCGCCAAGGAGCGACTCAAGGCGACGTACGCGCGACAACTCGCCGAGGAGGAGGAGGAGGACGACGACGACGATAAACTCGATGACGAAATCGACAGCGATGACGAGGACAGCGATGATGAGAATGCATTCATCACGCGCGGTCCGCGAGGGAAGTTTGCAAAGGCTGCAAACGTCGGTAAGGCTAAAATTATGATCAAGGCGGACACCGAAGCGACGCGGGTCGTCGAACAACTCAAGGCGAAACGGCGGGACATGGTGAATGAAGTCGAAGCCGCCGAACGCGAATTGGCGCGCATGAAGACCGTCGTAGAAGAAGCGGAGGCAGTGTACTCACAGGCGCGCGCGCGCGTGCACGAGGCTTTGATTGGAATGCATCACACGGCTGGCGAGAACCGGGAAGCGACCGACGACGACGACGACGACGACGACACCGATTGGGACCGATACCTGGCGTTCGGCGCGCATGAATCCGGCTCCGACGCCGATGAAAAAGACGGCGTCGTCGCCGAAGCGGCTCAAGCGGCGGCGGAGGCGCATGAGGCGATCACGAGCGCCAAGAAACCCAAGACGGCGCCGCCGGTCCCAGACATTGACGACGACGACGCCACCGATCGCGACGATAGCGAGGACGAAGAAATCGATGAAGATTTAGTGCGATCAGACTCGGACGAGTATGACGAAGATGAACGCAACATGATGCGCGCTAATGAGGTGTTAGCCGCCGCGGGTTTACCACCCATGCACGAAATTGAGCACATTTTACTCACCGAGCTAAAAAAGCTCGAAGCCGCAAACGCCGCCGTGGTGCACGCGCGCTTAGCTCTCGAGGCCGTAGACGCCGAGTTTGCCGAAGCTCTATCAAACGTGGTTCAAGAAGACGAGCACCACGATTTGGAGCAACATTTTGCCGCGATAGAACGAGAAAGTGATAGTGACGAAGAGTACGAGGAACCTCCGGAATCGCCGGCGCCCGCTCCCAAGAGCTCGGCGCCCGCGCCCGCGAAGAAGCCCAAAACCAAGATGCCGGCTGCGCAAGCCCCTAGTATAGACACGGCTGGCAACGCTGGACCTGGTGGCCGCGTCGTCGAAGACCGTAGATATGGCATTTACGACGCTAGACGGTATCGCACGGAAGCTGAAAACGACGCCGAGGCGGCGGTCGCCGTGAAGGGCGGCGCCAAGACAGCGCCCAAGCGCAAAGCGAGCGCGAGCGCTCCCAAAGTCAGTGCAGATGCGTCGAAGAAAAAGGAGGCCAAAATCGAACCAGTTTCGGAAATGTTTTGGTACGAGCAACCGAACGTGAACGCGGCGAAGAGCGCGGCGGCGGCGCGGAAGGCGCCCCCGACCCGTGCCCCGCCCGTCACGCCCGGCGCCATTCCACAGTGGCGCCAGAAGCGCACGGCCACGCGCGTCACCATAGGTCGTCCCGTCGCCGGGCCGACTTCGTGGGCGGCCATCGGTCAGCACATCATACACGAATAACGCCGTGGCTAAAAGTACACTACTCTCTACCACTATCATTGAAATTAAGCTAGCACGATCGCATCATCTCTATTTTCGCTCTCACAGCTGTTTAAACTCCCAATTCTGTCGACAAAGCGGACACCGCGGCTCCGCGCCTTGGCCGCTCAACCACTTGGTGATGCACTGCAAGTGATAGGCGTGACCGCACGTCCCCCACACCACGGGAGAATCGTCACCGGGAAACTTCGCATCGGGCGGGCACCCATCGTACGCGATGCGACAGATCCCGCACACGTCACCGACGTCGCCGGCGCCCCAGGTCCAAGAGCCGACGCCGTGCCACGTCTTGATGTTTAAACGAAGCGTCGAGGACGACGGCGTGGCCTTCGACGGCGACGACGACGACGATGGTTTGTCTCGAGGAGTCGAACGAGTTTCCACCATGCCGATCGAAAGTCGAAACGCGAGCGCGAGAGAATGGGTGCGACGACGGAGGGTGGCGCGAAGTGAAGCGCCGTCGAGGGGCGGCGAGCGACGGATGAAAAGGTTTCACTTAGATTTCAAGCGCAAAGCTTTGTGTACAGGAGATGAACGAGATACATGAACAGAAGAAAACATATGAGATACGAGATGAGTGCGCGAATTATGCCGCCTTGGCGAATCCGACGCGACGGTTGCCGTAGTCGAACACCGTGTGATAGGGCCCGAGGAAGACGTCACCGAGAATCCAGAGCGGACCCGCGGGCGGCGGAATGTCCAAACCCATGAATCCGCTGATGCATTGCTCTTGGTCGCCATCGCTGACACGCAAGACGTATTCTTGCGGAGTGAGCTTGAGCGATGTTCCTCCGATGATGAATTCGACGTCAGGCATGGTCGGGATGTCCGCGCAATCCACGGCGGCGGTGCCCCCCGTGTTTGGGACCAAATCGCATACGCGTTTGACTTGGCTGATGATCAAATCGTGCGTCGCATTTTGAGCGAGCATGTTTTGGGCGTAGTTGACAACGGATTTGCACGCCGAGCACGCGATCGGGCCCTTGATCGCGTCGAAGCTTGAGCCGCGAGACGTGGCGATTCCACGGCGACGGTCGACTGCGACCTCGTCGACGTCACCGTTGTGTCGCTTTTCATCACGCTCGTCGCGCAAAAGTTTGCGAGAGACAGCGATGCGTCGCGAAACGTCGTCGACGTCTTCCATAACAGTCGCCGCGCCCGAATCGCACACGCCGATGGAAGTGCAAATTTGGTCGCTCGAGTACGTTTCGAGTTCATCGACAAACTGTTCGGCATACTGATCGATCAATATTCGGCACTCCTCGCCGAGCATCGATCGCGCGCCGATGAATTCGTTAATCTTCGTAATCGTCTCCACCGGACCGGCGAGGAGCGATGTGCCGGTGTCGGCGATGACTTGGCAACCTTTGTTCGCGTCGCACGCGCCGATCGAGCGACCGGCGATCTTGAAGTCATCCATCTTGATTTGCCAGTACGCATCCCGCGTCACCGGCACGTACGTGTGCTCGCCGATATAGTGCGCCGGATCGGAGCCGCCGAAGACGAGCTCGCCTCCGACGACGCTCGGAGTCCCGTCCTCCGTCGTCGTTCGATTTAACCAAAACGAAAACAGCGGCGCATCAATCAACTTTTGTTCCATCATGTTGTAAAACACCGGCTTCACGCGGTCGACGGAGATTGCATCGAACCCAAGTCCTAAAATTCCGTCGAATTTCGCAAACAAAAATGCGATCCCTGGTTCCTTGGTCGCTTCAGCGAATCGTTGCCCTTTGACGACAATGTCGCCAACTTTCACGTCATCTTTACTCAAGAACCCGCTCAACGACCCGCTGCCGTATTGAATCGCAAACGCCGAACCATCCTCTTCATACGTCGTCGACGCTTCTGAATCGAACTTCGCGTGCAAATCGCAAGGTATTTGCAAAAACCCGCACTTCGAGCTCGGCACCCACAAGTTTGAGCTCCCGGTGTCGAAAACGACTTGGAAACTTTGACGCGGGTTTCCGATCTCGATCGTCCCGTAATACTGCGCATCCATGTAGTTACTAATCGGCATCGCGTGCGCGATCGCATCGCCGCCACGCGCGTGCATCGATTCCAATCGCGCGAGCTGCCTCGCTCGCGTCGCTTCGACGCCCGCGCGCGACGCCACGCGAGCGCTCGCCTCCGCGTTCTTCACCAGCTTCACCCTGGCCACACTCGTCTTCGCGGTTAAACAATTCGTCGATCGCACCATGAAGGCGAACATAAAGGTGACCTGCGTGAACAGACAGAGGTCGTGAAAACGCATCGTCAGAGGTGAGGTCGGCGCGCGACGGGCGCGCGCGACGCGACGCGAACGAGTCGATCTTGATTGATGATGCGTTTTCGAGCGTCTCGAAGCGATCGAAGCGACGGGAACGCGCGCGATCGAAGCGACGGACCGCGATGACGAGCGATGTCATAGATGTCGAGCGCGGCATTTCGAAAGTTTTCGTTCGGTGAAGCGAGCGCGCGTGTGCGGAGCGAATCGGGCGTCGAGGCGAAGACGCGCCGACGAGAAGCGAAAGGCCGAAGAACGTCGTTCGATGCTTTCGTGCGTAAGTTGATAGCATTTTTATTAAATAAATGCGAGATGGTCACGACGAGCGAGCGTCGGCGACGGAGGGCGCGCGAATCACCATGAATCTTGGCGCTTGATTTGCTGCGGACGGTAGTTGGGATCGGCTGGGTATCCCGCCGGCGGGGGCGGGGCGTATCCTTGCTGCGGCGCCTGAGCGTACTGGGGCGCGTATTGCGGCGCCTGGGCGTAGCCTTGGGGGGCGTATTGCGGCGGCGGAGCGCCGTATTGCTGCGGCGGAGCGCCGTATTGCTGCGGCGGAGCGCCGTACTGTTGCGGCGGCGGAGCGTGGTACTGTTGCGGCGGCGGAGCGCCGTACTGTTGCGGCGGTGGAGCGCCGTACTGTTGCGGCGGCGGAGCGTGGTACTGTTGCGGCGGCGGTGGCGCGGCAACGGTCGTGTACGCTTGCGGCAGCGGCGCAGCCACGGGGGCGATTTCTTCACCCGAGGCGATGCGCTCGGCGACGCCAGTCGGCGGCGTGTACGCGGCGATCGAAACCAAGGCGGCTTCGAACTCGCCGGCGCACTCTTGCTTGATGACACCTTGCAAAGTCTTACCTTTGAATTCCTTTTCGAACTCGATGCGAAGCTCGGGCATGATGTCGTCCTTGTGCGTGATCAACGCCATCAAACCAGTCTTATTCGTCGCCGAGAACCAGCCCGCCATCGAGCCCTTAATACCGCGAGCGAAGGTTCTCGTCCTGGGCGCGATGCACGCCACGAGCGCGTCTTCGTAATCGCCCGAGCATTTGGAGCGAATGTCTTGGATCAAGTCTGCGCCGTAGTGCTCGGTGTACTTGGTGCGAATCTCCAACTTTTCTTCCTCCGTGCGGTGGACGAGCATGGAAATCAACCCCCAATCGTCGTTCGTGAACCAGCCGTCGAACGCCTCCTTCAAGTAAATAGCGACTTGCTCGAGGCGTGGCGTCAACAAACCCATGAGCGTTTCGCGGAACAGACGGCTTTCGAACAATCCAGTGGTTTCGTTGCGAATGCGCTCGCGCAAGAGCTCACCGGTGGCGATCTTGTACGCTTCGCGGAACTCCTCGATTTGCTTGTGAGATTTGTTGCACAAGAGTTCGATGATCGCGCCTTCGTCAGTACCCATGCCATCGACGGCCTCACGCATCTTCTTGATATCCGAGGTGTAATCCATCTTCGTCGAGTCGTTGACATTCGCCGGGTGACGCTTGGCGAGCGCCTTGACGATGCGCTTGAAATCGCCAGTCACGCGCCATTCTGAAGTCACCGCGGCGATGAGGTCCTGCTTGTATAATCTCGAATACGCCTCGCGCATGGCGTCGAGTTGCGTCGGCGTCGCCGTTACCAACAAACGAATGACCGCCTTGCAATCGGTGCCCAAACCAGCGATGGCGGAATAGATGCACTTCGCGTACGCGTCAGCGACGCGGTCGCAACCAGCCAAGAGCAGCACGCGTTTGAACTTACCGCTCGTCTCCGAAAGCACCGCTTGTTCCAACGACTTTTCGTATCGCGAGCTGTACGCCATTTGCAACTTGATGATATCTTCCTCCGCCGTCGTACATAAGATCGTCGTCAGCGTCGCTTCATCCGTACCAAACCCCGCCATCGCGCGGTGCAGCGCTTGCGCTTGGAAATCGAGCGGTTCGCTCAACAGCGCCATCATGAAATCCCGCAAATCCCCTTTAGTCTTCTCCGCGACGTCGGACTTTAAATCCCCGAACCCGTACTCCCCATACTTTTGCATCAGTTCATTCTTAATAAAATCCATTCGCATGATCCCTCGAGGATTACAAAATCTCGGCACGTTTAACACGATGCGTTTTAAGATCTCTTGCGTATTCTCCGCCGCGATCGCATTCGCGAGTTCCCATAATTGTCTCCCGAACGCATCCGCTGGCGCCGGACCGAAATCCATCCGCATCTCCGGTTCCGGCGTCGACGAGCAGACTGTGATTTCGAAAACAATCGTTTTCCCCGTCAGTCTCATCTCGAGTTTTGTTCTCTCACACAATCATCTCATCGTTCCTCCTTCATCTCTCATTCCTTGCTCCATCGAACGCATTCCTGATTCATCATCATCATCATCATCATCATCCGTTGGAGAATTACATAATTCCGCATCACAATCGTCGCCCATTCGTTCGTTCGCATTCGCATCGCTCGTGACGTACTCCCCATGGTTCACTCGCGATATTTCTTTCCTTTTCCTCTCTACGCGGGCGCTCGTTCGAAACCACGCGAGTGCGTTCGACGCGATCGCGAGGTCGCCAATCGCGCGATCGCCGTTCGCTCGCTCGATCGATCGTCACGTCGTCCCCTGTTTGGGATCGTTCGGTGTGCACACGTGTTTTTCGAGTTTCAGACGTCGTGTGTTCGGTTTTCACGCGCGCGTGTTCGCGTTTTCAGACGTCGTGCGCGTTCGTGTGTTCCACATTTCTGTGTGTGTGTGTGTATACAGGGCGTCTGTCGCGGTGCTGATGGTCGGTCGGTCGGTCGGTCGGTCGGTCATTCGGTCGGTCGGTCATTCGGTCGGTCATTCGGTCGGTCGGTCGGTCATGCACGCGTCCGATGACGACCCCCAATGCCATCGCGTCGTCGCGTCGTCGTTCGTCTCGTCGACGGATCGCGCGCCAAAGTCCTCCGGCGTCGTCGTCGTTCGGTGGCATTCGCGCGACGTCAAAGCACGCGCGTCATCACGCGAGAAGTCAACATTCATTCCGTTCAGCGCGCTAGGGACGACGACCAAGGGAAAATTAATGAATGGTGAAAAAAGCGAAAAAACCGTTATTCCCCGCGCTGGAGATTCGATCGATGAAGCGCGCGCGAGAGATCACGCACGCGTTTCACGCGCACACGCGAGTTGTGAGTTCACGCGCGGCGTCGAAAAAAGCGAAAGAGGCGGCGAAGGCGGGAATTGAGGAATTAGGCGGACGCGAGGCGTACCAGGCGGCGAGCGCGTTGACGACGACGAGGCACCGGACGACGAAGTGGACGTTCGCGATGTTGACGAAGATGGGAATGCGACCGAAGAAAGGAGAAGGAAAGTTAAAGGCGTTAGAGGTTGGGGCGATTAATTTAGATTTCATGAGCGCGAAGTGGTTAGACGTACGAGCGATCGATATCGAGAGTCGACATCCGAAGATCGTCAAGAGTGATTTTTTTGACGAGGTCGTCGTCGAGGGGGAGTACGACGTTATTCATTCATCCATGGTGCTTAATTGTGTGCCAACGCCGGCGTTGCGTGGAGAAATGCTCGCGAGGACGTCCAAGATGTTGCGCGTCGGCGGAGTCTTCTTCCTGTACGTCCCGCTGACGTGCGTTCGAGCGATGTCGCACGAAACTCTCGTGCGATTCCTCCGCTACGTCGGCCTGCGCGTGGTCGAACACAAATCAACGCCAAAAATCATGTGTTACTGCGCCCAGAAAGTCGACCGCGCGACCGCGCAAACGACCAAGGATAAGATTGACAAGCGCGTCGCTCGCGAAGCGTTCGTCGCCGAGCGCTCCGCTCGAGCGCTCGCGAGCGTCGACTCGCACGTCTTCGCCATCGCTTTCGCGAACGAACACGCGTGTGGATATTGACCGGCGATTTCCATCGCGTTCTCTGTCGTCATCCATCGCGTCATAGCACATAGCATAGCACATATCATAGCGCGTACGGTATCGGAGCGCGAACGGTCCCGGTCGCGCGGTCGTCGCGTCCGCGAGCGTCACTTCATGTCACGCCGCGCTCGACAAGCCCTGCGCTCGGCGTACGTCGCCATCGACGATCGCGATGAATCGCTCGTAGACGCCGATTCAGCGCGCGCGCGCACGCATTCGAGAGATCTCGCCGACCTCGACGCCGACGCGCTCGACGTGACGACGCAGACCTTTGTCGCGCAGCTCGCCGGGTTCCACCACGCGTTGCTCCCGAACGAAATCCAGGCGAGGTACGCGAAGGAAAAGGAAAACGAAGGCGAGGGCGAGGGCAATCACAGCGACACCGCGAGCGAGTCGAGTGAAAACGAACGCGATGCGTGGTGGCCGATGCGCGAGCTGGCGCTGTCGAGCGAAGACGCGAGCCGCGTGGCGAGACGCGTGAGTGATGCGTCGATGAACGACGACTTCGCGACGGAAGCTTCGGCGGAGGTGATGATGACAAGAAAAGTTCATTTGAGCGAGAGTTTGACGTCGATGCGAAGACGAGGGACGATTTTGTGTGGAACGGCGCCGAAAGCGGAGGTTCGATGTTCGTCGTGCGAGGACGCGGCGGCGAAACCGGTTGTGACGCAGGATGCGCGGGTTTTCTGCTCGCCGTGCGCGCGAGCGACGCTTGGTGGCGATCGAGCGCGGCTTTTCGGCGTCGATTCGCGCGTGGAGAAGAAGATTGATGAATTGCTGGTGATGTGCTGTCACGCGGCGGTGGCGACGAGAAACGGCGAAGATTTGGCCTGGCGAGTGGTCGCCGATGGATGTAAAGAGGTTTTGCGGTTGAAAAACGCCGCAGCGCACGAAGACGAGTGTTTATTTGCGCTGACGAGATGCAACCTGCCGCTGGAATGCGCGAATCCCGCGGAGAAGTGCACGGCGGTTATGCCGAGACGGGACATCCATTCGCATCGAGAGGGTTGCGCGTACGCGACGACGGAATGTCCGGGATGTCAGCGCATGATACAGCGGCGTAAATTGCGTGCCCACGTCTTAGTATGCTCTGGGATGCCGGTTTTCTGTCCGTACCGGCTGTGCAAGTGGCGGGGCGCGAGATCGACCGTCGCCGCGCACGTCGCGAGCGTTTGCACGGCGCATCCGGTGACGTGCGGATTAGAGGACGCGTCCTCGGGGACGCGATGCAGCGAAGCGACCTCGCGCGAACGCATCGAGCGGCACCGAGCGACGTGTCAGTATCAGCAGCGCCCGTGCGAGTTTTGCGGCAAAGACTTTAGTCTGCGAGTGATGGGGGATCATAAGAAGCGATGCGATGCGAGGGAGTTTGTATGTTTGCAATGTCGGCGACGAATGCCGGTCGAGCAACAAAAAGCGCACGAAACTTCGGGATGCCCGATGCTCGCCAAGCCGTGTGAACACGCAAGATTTGGGTGTGCTTGCGTCGTCCCGCAAGAGCAGTACATCGAACACGCGAGGGATGCGTTCGCTCGACACGTTGAGCTCGCGGCGTTTGGCCGCGGCGGCGTGCTCGATTTCATCAATCGTCCCAAAGACGTGTTGGAATGCAAAGACGTCGAGGCGCGCATCGCGGTCGTTCGCGGAGGCATGAAAACTTCCTTTGATGCTTTTCATTTCACGACCGCGGAGGCGGTGAAGAGCGTGCGCGAGCGCGCCGAAGCCGTCGAGGCGAGCTCGCTTCGCCGCCATCCCGGGGACGTCGAGGCATCCACTAACGCGTTCAAGCGCCGCTCAGCAAAACAGCGCGCCGAAGCCGAATTCGCTTTGAGCGAGAAGAAAGCGCTGGAATTTGACGAGGAGTATCATCGCGAGCTCGTGCACGCCAACCTAGCCGGAACGCACGTCATCGAGGAGGCTCGATTGGCGAGCGAACGCGTCGAGGCGACGCTCGCCGCCGCCGACGTCGCGGCGTCGACGTTCGCCAGTGTGCGCTCAACCGCCGAGCGCGCGCTGGACCGCATCAAAGACGATGAACAAGCCGCTGAAATCATCCGTCGCGCTGGTGAACTCGCGCGCGAAGGCGAGGGGAAATTCGCAGAACATTTCGCCTCGATTGCGTCCCGCGTGGAATCGACGCGCTCGGCGCTCGAGCGATCCGCGGCGCTCATCGAAGACGGCATCGACCATCGCTCGAAAGCTGCCGAACTTTTGGAAGTAAAACTTCGCGCCTTGTGCGCGGGCGAGCGCCTCGACGCATCGCGCGCCTTGGCCCTCACCAAGAATCGCTAGCGCGCGCCGGCCGCCGGCTGAGCGACGCCGAGGAAACGAAACGTTCGCCCGACGGCGACGACGCTTCAAAACTTCCCTCGCGTCGACGCCATGCCCGACCGCGACCTCGCGTCGATGGCCCTCATAGGCATTGACCGCGACGTGTATCCACCGAGCGAGGACTCGTTCTTGCTCGCCGATGCCCTCGCTCGAGTGTGGCGCTCGCGCCTCGCGGCTTCGCCCCCGGCGCTCGTCGTCGAGCTCGGCACCGGTTCGGGGTACGTCGCGTGCTCGAACGCCCTCCTCGCGCGCGCGTGTGGGGCTGAGAAAATAACAAAAACCCGAGCGTCGGACGTGAACGCGCGCGCGTGCGCGTGCGCTGAGGTGACATTCGCCGCGCACGGCGTCTCGCGCGACGCCTACGACGTCTCGCTAGGGGACTTGTTCACCCCGCACGCCGACGCCATCGCCTTGAACGGCGGGATCGACGTGTTGTTGTTCAATCCTCCCTACGTCGTCACCCCGAGCGCCGAAGTCGGTGCGGTCGGGATCGAAGCCTCTTGGGCGGGCGGCGTCCGCGGCCGCGAAGTGCTCGACCGAGCGCTCGGGAGCGTCGCTCGCGTCTTAGCCCCGGGTGGGATATTTCTGTGCGTGTTGATCGCCCAGAACGATCCGCAATCCGTCATGGATGCGTTGCGTCGCGATGGGTTGTCGTGCGAGGTGTTTAGCGCGATGAAGGCGGATGAGGAAGAGCTGTGCGTGATAAAGTGCGAAAAAGCGCGTTGAAAAAACGCGCTCGCCTCGCCGTCGCGTCGCTCGCTCGCCGTCGCGTCACTCGCGTGATAGAGAGTATAGAGTATAGTTATAGCACTTATAGCCAATCTCAAACGAATCTCAAACGAATCACTCCCGTCGTCGTCGCCATCACTCGCGCATGGCCGCCGCGCCTCGTCCCGCCGCCTCGGCGATCGCCTCCAACGCCGCCGCCTTGCTCGCGGCGTCCACAATTTTAACCCCATAAACGACTGAATTCTTCCTCAATCGCTTATTCCCCACATGAACTCCTCGTACCACTTTCCTCGTTCGTCGCCCATCGACGCGCTTTGCGACGCCTCCAATCGGGCGAAGCGTCGTCGTCGTCCTCGTCCCGCTTCGCCCGCGCGCCGTCCTCCGGCGCGCGCCGCTTTTCTCATCACCACCGCCTCGTGTGTCATCGATTGACGATGCAACGTTCATTTCATTCGCGTCATCGCCCTTCGTCAATGCCTTCGCTTCGTTTCGAATGCGCTTCGCTTCTTTCTTAGTCGCGTGTTCGCGCTCGATCCGTCGCGCTTCGCTCACTCGGTTTCGTCTGGTCTGCTTGTTATTCTTGCTCGCCATCGCACGCGCGAGCGAACGAACGGGCGAGGATTACAATCGATGGTGGTCGTGACGTCCGACGACGACGACGACGACGACGACGACGAGGACGATCGGGTGATGGATGAAATGTCCAACGCGAACGGGCGAGCGCGCGTGCGCGAACGCGATGGCGAACGCGAATGCGGATGACGCGCGCGAGCGTGCGTCGACGTCGGTCGTTGATTTTGGGTTCGAAAACGTTGATTTTCGGTTCGACGTGCGTTGATTTTGGGTTCGACGTGCGTTGATTTTGGGTTCGACATGTGTTCGTTGTGTGATCGACGTGTGTTCGTTGTGGGTTGTGGGGAAGACAAAGAACCACTTCCGAACTATCAACGAGCGACGCCTACAGGAAACGAGAGAAAGGTACGAGCACGCAACGACGTTTGATGAAGGCGATTGGGTCGTCGTATCAGACGTGACATTGAAGGACGGCGAGCGAAAGTTGCCCTCGCTGGCAGCAAAAAAGTACGGGCCCTACAGCATTGTGGGACTCGGAAGAAATCATCGGGTCCTCGTATCAGATGTGACATTGAAGGCAGAAAAAAATGAAGTCAATCGGGTCCTCGTATCAGATGTGACATTGAAGGCAGAAAAAAATGAAGTCAAAAAATAAAGGACTCGTTTATGCGATTCGCAAGTATGGTTACCTCTTCTGGGGATCAAAACATCCACTAGTCTACAAGAATGACCACAAACCATTAGGATGTTGGGGATCTTGGAGCCTCACTCCCAAGCTGGCCCGTTGGCTAGACGATTTGTCCTCGGTCGAGTGGCGGTTTGAGTATGTACCAGGCGAGCAGAACGGAATGGCCGATGCACTGTCAAGGCCGCCGGGGGAAAATGAGACAGAGTCAAGTCCGTACACGCAAAGTACGATGAACGAAAATATAAGAGCGAGAAGGAAGACCGAGAAAAAATACAGCGTGACATACTGCCACTATGGGCGTATGGATCGAAAAGCGACAGTCATATACTCGAACGTAAAAGGATTAAAAAAATAAACTCCCACTCGAGTGACGTGTGATGTGTTATGGGTATAGTACGTCGTATAAAGCATGAGTCATACCTCACCATTACCACCCCCCCCCCCCCCCCCCCCCCCCCCGCGCGCGTATCGTCACCCGACCGCATGCCCGCCAGCACCCACCCATCCATCCGTCGATGCATTCAAATGCAATTCGTCATCCCATCCATTCGGTCGCCGCACACGCGCGCGCGAATGACGACGTCGCACGACCTCGCGACGACGTCGCACGACGACGACGTCGCGCGACGAATCGCATGGGCGAATAAAATGCGCCTGGCGTTGACGCGCCTCGATGCGATCGACGCGCGAACTGGGGCGATCGAGCAAAGGTTTTTCAAACCCAAAAAAGTGACGTTTGAACGCGCGAAAGACAAGTGGGGCGAGCGCGAACGCGCGGCGCTGTTGGAATGCATTTTGAAGTACGGCCTCGGCGAGTGGTCGACGATGCGTTCGATGTGTAAAACCCTCGAGCGATGGGACGCGTTGACGATCAGAGTGAAGGCGTCGCGCGCGCTCGGCGCGCAGTCGCTCGCGCGCTACCCGAAAGGATGGAAAGCGACGCGAGCGACGATCGAGAGAGAGTATGGGAAACATAAGGCGATTGGGGAACAAACGGGGTGTTGGAAAGCAGGGACGCTCGTGGAGGATGATCACGGGAGCGTGATGAAGTATATGGTGGAACACGGGTTGGTGGACGTTCCGCCGAGCGCGTAGGCGAAAAGATTGATTTGAAACGTGAACGGGGTACGAAACGGTAGATTGTAGTATGAACGCGATGTGCGTCAGTCGGTGTCGAGGCAATCGAGCAATGCGTTGGCGAGGAAGGATTTGTTTTTGGGTTTCTTCCCTCGCGTCGGTTTCGGCGAAGGAATGTTTTCTTCCTCTCGCGTCGGGGAGTCGGAGCGCGAGAACGCCGAGCGGTCGCGCCGCGCTCCGAGCGCGCGTTGCGAAGGCTGCGAAAGTTGCGGCGGCGGCGCAAACTTCTTGCGCATACTCACGCGCTCGCCCGCTTGCGTGGGCGCGCGCTCGTCATCCGTGGCGTACGCATCGTCTGAGGCATCTTCATCCGAGGCGTCCGCGAAGCCGCCGTCTCGACTCGGCGCCGCGCCGCTCTCCGTCGCGCGCTCGGCTCGACGCTTGAGGTCCTCAATCTCATCCTCCGCGGCTTCTAATTTATCACTTAACCTTTGTATTTCGTGTTTCTTCGCGTTCAACAGCGCGACGAACCGTCGAGAAAGGTCCTCATTCGCCATTTCTAACGCCTTCACCGCCTCGGCGGCGCGTTCGCTCGCGACGACGTTCGCCGCGACCGAGCGCTCACATTCATTTCGCAACTCCATCGCCTCCCTCTTCGCCTCCTCAAATGCGTTCGCGACCGCAAACTTCTCTCCGACGTCTTGTTCGCTTTGGAAAAGCGTTATGACGCCCACTGAGCGTCGTTCGTACTCGTCTCCGTCGCGTCGTCGCCGCTCGCCGATGCTCGCTCGCTCGTCGCTCGTCGCGAACGCCTCGTCGTAGTGCCTTTGTGTGAACTCCCACGACAGCTCGCGCGCGGTCGTCCCTAAAACATCGCTCGAGATGTCGTCGAACGCGAACGTGAACGTGTGCGTGATTAAATCGTCGCGCGCGTCGCCGAGCGCGCGCTCGGCGACGTCGAGCCAGCGCTCGAACGGGGCGTCGCTGCCGCGCGCGTATCCCACGAACGTCTCGCGCGAGCGCGCGTGGACGACGGTGACGGTGATGAAATCCGAGTTAACCGTAGACGTGATGCATAATTCGTCGTTGGATGACGTGCGTCGCGTGACTACGGTGGTGCGCGACGGAGGCATGGAGTGCGGGGAGAGCGACGGGCGACGACCGACGGATGAGCGGCGGGTGATTATTTTCGCTACGCTCGTCGTGCGTCGTGACAACGGTGAAACTAACGCAAAGATGCGCGAGAGGGCTAGAGTAAACATCCAACGCGAGAAGCGGCAAAGAAACGCACCTCGACGTCGACGTCGGCGTCGATTCGCGTTTACGCGACAAATATGATGAAGAACGTAAAGAACGCCATTAAGATGCCGAATAACTTGAGAATCAACCAACGATTGGATGATACCGTGTTCAAGTACTTTAACAGCTGCGTCTGGGCGTTATCGACGTTGGCCAACGTGTCGTCGATGTTTTCATCGATGCGAATCGCGAGTTCGCCTTGTTCGCTCACCATCGTCGCGAGCTGCTGGAAAATTCCCCCGAGCTCGGTGATCGTCCGCTCGACGTTCTGCAACGCCTCTTGTCGCGAATCCAAGTACGACGAGTTTTGTTGCACCAATTGTAACTGCCCTTGCGTTTGCAGTTGCGGCGGTCCGTATCCGCCCGACCGCGGCGCGAAATCTCGCGCTCCGCCGCCTTGTAAATTCCCGTACGACATCGCCATAGGCGTCGTTCGCATCGCCCGAGCGAACGCATCGTCACCTAAATAATCCAACCCCCCATCGATGGCTGGGATCCCATTCGAAACCCCGAGCTCCGCGCGACGCTCGTCGCCCGCTTTAATATTCGCCTGCCTCGTCGTCAGCACCTCCTTAAACGACTTTGTCGCGTTTGCCAATCGATTTTTCAGCGTATCCACCACCGTAACACTGTGATCGCTCACTGATTTATTCCCCGAACCTTGCGCTTTCGCTCGTGCGGCGATGTTTTGTAACTCGGCGATCGATTCGTTCAACGCTTGAATATCCAGCTTTATCACCGCGCTCGTCTCCGCGATCTCTTTTCCGCGATCATCAAACAGCGTCGACGCTTTCGCGAGCGACGCGAGCTTTTCAAGCTTCAAACTCGTGCGATGAATCCCATGTCCGATCGCGCTCGCCATCTGTTTCGCGTTCACAACCAATCAACGTTCGGTCGTCAGTCCGCGATCGCGTTCACGACAAAAGACTCTTTCATTCATTCTTTTTCTCGCACACGATCGACGCACGACAACGAGACGCACTTTGGAAAAATCTCCGTTGTCATGCGCATTCGAAGTCACATTCGTCACCGCCGTCGTCCCGGCGGATGCGCTCGTGGATGAATCGATCGATTTCCTAATCCTCTCCGCGACCGCCGCGAACTCCACCATCCTATCCCGCGACGTTCCTCGAGTGAACAGCATGTCGATCGATCGCTTTTACGCTCGTCTCTCGACGTCGCGCGATCGAATTCGTTCGATCGCGCCAGTCCGGGCGTTAACGCTAACCGACAACGTGTGAAGCTTCCACAACGCGCCTCGCGTTGTGTGCCTTTGGCTTCGATCGATCATCATCATCCATGATTCCACGTCTGTCCTCGGTGAAGTTGAGCGAGGACGAACGTGCGTTTATCGCTCGAGGCGTCGCGGCGAACGTTCGCGCGGACGGTCGTAAGATGAATGATGGTCGGGTGATTGAGATTCAATCGCGCGTCGCGAGCGGCGTCGCGAGCTTCGCGGAGTGCGCGTTCCGCGGCGCCGGCGCCGCTCGATCGACCCGGGCGAGTTGTGCGATCGCGTTAGATATCGTCAAGCCAAAGAAAGACGCCCCGGGAGTCGGGGCGATAGAGATCAACGTCGATGCGAGTTTGAGCGTAAAGGATGGCGCGCGCGCCGCGGAGGCGAGCGCGAACGAACGCTACGCCGAGGTTTTGCGCGAGTTAGTGTGCGGACATCGAGCGAGTGCGGTGACGACGAGTGTGCGAAGCGAAAACGAAGGCGAGTCGCGAGCGCGAGGTGCGATCGATTTAGAACGTTTGTGCATCAAGCGCGGGCGAGCGGCGTGGACGCTGCGAGCGGATGTCGCGGCGCTGAGCGACCGCGGGTCGATGATCGATGCCATGTCCATCGCCCTTCGCGCCGCGCTCGCGGAGGTTAGGATTCCGAGAGTTACCGTGGCTGGAGTCGGCGACGGCGAGGAGGACGTTGGGGAACTCGAGGTGGATGATGATCCGGATGCGTGCGAGAGGATCGACGTCGGTCGAGTGGGCGTCGTCGTGACGGCGACAAAGATTGGTCGTTATAGCGTCATCGACGCCACGGATGAGGAAGAGAGCTGCGGTGATTATTCAATGTCCGTCGCGGTTGATCGCGAAGGCGCGATTTGTGGGGAGTTTAGCTCGGGAAGTGAGGGATTGGATCGAGGCACGGCGACGGCGATGCGCACGTTGGCGCGACGAGTCGGCGTCGAGGTTATTGAAAAGATGGATGCGTACTTGGCGTCGGCGGCGGCGCACTTGGATGCGGGCGATGACGACAATGAAGATGATGAAGATTCGAGGGTGATAGTCGTGCGGCTTCCCGAGGAGTGACGGACATCAAAGTCGTCGTCGGCGGCGAAAACGCTTTACTGTAGCATTTTTCATACCATTATTTACCAACAAAGGCAGCCGCAACATCGACAACAACTATGAAATTACCGCGTTATTACTGTACAACAAAGTGTTCATCAATCTAACAGAGCTTTTCGATATCGCCGCTTTCGATGGCTTCGGCGTACAAATCAATTGCGCGCGCGAACTCTTCGTCGCGTTCGTCGTGGGGCGCGATGTCCTCGGTCGCTCGAAACACCTTTTCTGGCGAGTAGCCAAACATGTTACGCACGTGCGACGTGTACAAGCACGCGTAGCGCTCGAGCTGGGATGCGAATCTCGAGCTTTGACTGCCCGCTTTCATCATCTGACCCCAAACATAGTGGAACTCTTTGTGATATTCGCGCATGCCTTCACGATGCGCTTGGCGCGCAGTGCGAGACATATCGCGCGCGCGATCTAATTCCGCCATAATCTTCGCCTTGTCCGCCGCGCTCGTTTCTACGGACGAGTTTTGAACGAGCCAGGAGTGTCGCGCAACTTGGTCGTCCAACGCGTCTCTCAACGTGCGCAAGCGACGCAACACATGCGGCTTCTCCTTGTTCGCCTCTAAAACTTCAATCTCGTGCGCGAGCTCGGGGACGATGAGCATCGTGCGCCAACCGATGGTCTTCTTGGATCGCACGATATCACCATAGATGTGATCGCCGACGTAAAGCAGTTTTGATCCGACATCAATATCCAGCATAGCGTGCAAATGGAGGTACGACCCACCTTGGTAGACTTTCGCGGCGCCGACGCCCGTCGCTCGCATGCCGCTCGCGAGCGCTTCGAGGTGCGTCTGGTCCTCCACAGCTCCTATCGGCGTCAGCGGCGCCCCGTTGTCGGTATTTCTCAACAGATGTGTTTTCGTGTCTACTTCATAAATAGTCGCCGATTCGTTGGCAAAGTACGCCGGCTTGCAGGCGCCGGTGACGACGACGTCAAATAATTCAAGCCACTCGAGCGTTTTATCGTTTCCAACCTTGTTCATGCATAAATAATTCATCACCACGTTCGTGTAATCCCATAGCGAATTCGTCAAAAGAAACAGCTTTTTACCGCTCGCGCGCAACGCCTTGAGCAACGGTACGATTTCCGCGCCGCTGTCCATAAACTTGCTCGGGTTCGCCGCGACGGCGTGCTTCAGAGACCCGTCTCGATGACATAAATCCACCGCCGCGCGAATCTCGTCGTACATTTTCATGTAATCCTTCTCGTTCAAAAACGGGTGTTTACCTGAATCTTTCGCCTCGACGAGCTGGGAGAACAGATACGCCTCTCCCATGCTGAATAAAGTGTCCAACGCGCTAAACTCTTGACCGTCGTACGACGGTCTCTTGGTCACATCGCAATACGTCTTCAGCCTGTCGTCCGTACTCAACGCTTCAAACCCATGATAGGCCACTTTCACGTAGCTATGACGATCCATCTTCAAAATATTCCCTCGCTTCTTATCGACGACGAGCCCACGTACCATGTAATACGGGTCAAACGTAAACGCCTCGAGCACCGCTTTCGGATACCCGTACGCCCCGATCAACTTCTTCACCGTTTCCTCGTACGACATCTGCTCAAACGTCGCTGGATCATACATAGCTAACGTATAATCCATATCGAACCCAATGCACGCGATCTTCGACATGTTCAACGACCGGTTACAAAATACTTTCAACTCGTGTCTTTCCCGCCTCGTCGCTTCCGTCGTCGCGCTCCAATGTTTCAACTCTCTCGCCGTCGCCGCGTTCAAATTCTCCACGTGCGTTTTCTTCATCCCTTGTGATGTTTCCCTCGGCGTCCAAGAACGCGCGCGTGTGATGCCACGCCAGCGGCTCGTTTGGCTGTCGCTTCGCGTCGTCACCCATCGTCGCCCGAAGCGCGCGCTCGCTCGCTTCTTCCCCGCTCGCATTCCCTCCAACGCACGCGCGAATGACCGTTCGATGACGTGCGCATTTCCTATGGACGTCATCGTCATCTGAAGTCGCTTCGAAAACAGAGCGCGCGCGAACATGTCTCGCGCCGTCGCGCGAGCGCGGAGTGAAGGGTCGCTCGCCGACGCGCGCGCGTCCGCATTCGCGCTCGCGCATTTCGCGAACGCCAACGCGCGTGAACTGTGACGCGTTTTCATTTCATTTCATTTCATTTCATCTCGTGGACGACTTCGCGGGATGGCGGTGAAGGCGATGTGGAGGTCGACGGCGGAGCGCGCG